>Ga0172379_10001333_pt1 | contig 50056 bp, 57 predicted proteins | sample GrowelOW334metaG_FD_119756 | JGI IMG/M metagenome (GOLD analysis project Ga0172379, IMG submission 119756) | Groundwater microbial communities from an aquifer near a municipal landfill in Southern Ontario, Canada - Groundwater well OW334 metaG | ecosystem: Environmental > Aquatic > Deep... | reverse complement strand
CTTCTTAATCACCGGCTTGTTGGCGGTTCCAAAAAAGAGCCTTTGTCCATTGGGGGAGAAACTGATCCTTCCGTTTTCGCTAACACTCTGGCCTGCAGGCATACCTGGCGTCCCGCCATCGACAATCATTCTTGGTCTATCATCCTTGTCTTTCCAATAGTAAAGTCCATAATTTTTGGTTTTGGAAGTATCGGTCGAAAAAAGGAATGCAAGTTCCGTAGCATTTTCATCACAGACGAGGCTTTTGATTACACCGACCTGCTCCCAAACATCCTTTGCCATCCCTGTTTTGGTATCAAAAATCCTGAGAGTGGATGTTTTAACCGAGTCTTCCTTTATGCTGACAAAGTAAAGCCATTGACCATGCTTTGAGAATCCATATTCCGTTACGAAGGCAAAATTTTGGGAATCACGGGTTAATGGGTTAAAAACAACCAGGGGAAGGCCGTTGAATTCCGGTTTCTTTTTTGATTTGGAGTCCTCTTTCTTACCCCCTGCGGTAGAATCCTTTTTCTCAGGCTTACTCTCCGGTTTGTTCTCGTCAGGCTGGAATGCCAGCCAGACAGAAGATTCTTCAGCCATTCTGAAGGATTTAATATTTGGATAGGTAATTAATTTATCGGAACTCAACAGAAATATTCCAAGCGTATCCTTGGGCATTTTCTCGGTTTTCAACTTGGCGATTTTGGCTTTTCGTACTGTATCTGCCTGAGGTACAATCTTAAACACCACATACTCAGAGGTTGGGGAAAAATCAGGTTGTACCGCCCGGCAGAACACCTTCCGGTCTGACGCATCGCCCCAGCCTCTAATATATAAATGACCATCGCCAACCAGGGGACTGACATTCCAGGCAATCCAGTTACCATCATTGGACAGGACCTGGGATGAGATGCTTTTCCAACTGTCATATAAGGTAAAATCGACAGGCTTTTTACTGTTCTGACAATAGCCGGCGCTTACAAGGCTCACGGCAATCACCAGGCATAACAATAGTTTTTTTTTCATAAGTAAATCAATCGGTTAATTCAGTCATTGGGTCAATGCTTCAAATCATTTTATTTAGGCTTCACCAGCAGACGAGGTTCCATCATATCCAGCATGGCATATTTTACCCCTTCGCGCCCGTATCCTGATTCCTTAACCCCGCCATACGGCATATGGTCAACACGGAAATTCGGAACATCATTAATAATCACTCCACCCACCTCAAGTGTGTCAAATGCCAGATTCATCTCATCGATACGATTGGTGAAAATACCGGCCTGAAGTCCATAAACAGAATCATTAATCCTCGAAAGGCCTTCAGAAAATCCGGAGACCGGTTCAATACACACGACCGGTCCAAAAACCTCAAGATCAAGAACCTTCATCCCTTTGAGTGTTCCGGTGATAACGGTTGGCCCAACGAAAGACCCTGACCTTTTCCCCCCGAACAAGACTTTTGCACCGTTGTTTACGGATTCAGAAATCCATTCTTCTACCCTGCACGCGTTAGTTTCGTCAATCATGGTGGATATATCTGTGGCAGGATCAAGTGGATCACCCTGTTTCAATTGTTCCGTAGAGGCAATAAACCTGGTGGTAAAGTCCCGGAAGAGACTTTCGTGAACAAAAATCCGCTGAACATGGATGCAAACCTGTCCTGAATAGGCAAATCCTCCAGTAACACATTTTTTAACAGCCAAATCTATATCAGCCGTATCTGTTACGAGTACTCCGGCATTGCCACCTAATTCAAGTACTACTTTTTTACGTCCTGACAATTCTTTGATCCTCCAACCCACTTCGGGTGATCCGGTGAAAGTGATCATCCTGATGCGCGGATCTGAGATAAGAATACTCCCTGTTTCACGCGTCATGGGTAAGATCGAAATTCCACCCTCGGGCAAACCGCATTCATGGATGATCCTGGCTAATTCAAGAACAGTCAGTGGTGTTTGGGAGGCAGGCTTTAGAATGATCGGATTGCCGACCGCGATTGCCGGGGCAATCTTGTGAGCGGAAAGATTCAGCGGAAAATTGAAAGGGGAAATGGCAGCAACCAGACCAACGGGAAAATATTTCACCCATCCCTCTTTCCCTTCACCGGCCTGTGTCCGGTCGATCGGCAAGTATTCTCCGGGTAGCCTGTTAGCTTCTTCAGCAGCAATCTTGAATACCTGAATGGCACGCTCAACTTCCGCAAGTGCATACCGTATGGGTTTTCCAGCTTCCTGACAAAGTATCTCAGCCAGGAAGGTTTTCCGCTCTGTCATCCCTAAAGCAATCTTTGCCAGGATATTACTTCTCTCGTACCCCGTTAAAGATTTCATCGCGGGCTCAGATTTCTTAGCCTTTGCAATAACGGATTCCAACAGTTCAGCATCAGCTAATCCAGTAATCGCCAGTAATTTGCCATCAAAAGGCCGCCGTATTTCAATGGCCTTGATAGTTTCAATGAATTGCCCTGCGGCATAGATTTTGTACTTTTCCATTGCTAAAAAGGAGTGTGGTTAAAAGTAAAAAAAGTAATTTTGAATTTATGCGTTATACAATCATAGCTTTCCTCATCCTGCTTAACTTTTCAAACGGATTCACCCAGGTTGATTCCGTGAAACGGGTCAAATATACTCCCGAATTTCAGTTTAATCCCGGCTTGTACTTAAATTTCAACCAGTTACGTGAGAATTCTCCGGTACCTACTGTCAGGATAATATCTAACGACGATCCCCTGGATTTTAATTTTTACCGGAATCTTGTAAAAAATAAAAAGATCGGTTTTTTTGATGAATTCGGCGCCCAGCAGGAAATAAGTATCACTAATGTTTGGGGTTACTGCCAGAATGGTAAAATATATATCCAATATAACGGTGAATTTAACCGTGTTCCTATCATAGGGCGGGTCTGCCATTTCATTGCGGATGTTACCGTTATCGATACTCATTATGACCCCTACTATTCCGACTATTACAATTCGGGCTATTACAATCCCTATTATTCAAGACCCTATAACCGGACCACCCGAACCCAGGAAATGAGACAATATCTTATTGATTTTGAAACTGGTAAGGTGATGGATTTCAACCGGGAATCCGTACAGGTGATGCTCATGCAGGATCCCGAATTGTATGATGAATTTATGAAAGTGAAAAAACGTCAACAAAACGATTTGCTCTTCTTCTTCCTGAGGCGGCTAAATGAAAAATACCCGGTCATGATTCCCATTAGGTGAATTCAAACTGCTCATATATAAAGTATTATATCGCACTATAACTGTAATAGCCAGATTATCTGTATCTTTGCCGCGGGATGATCACAATTGCAACAAAGACGACTCTGGTACGTTCCCATTATTTAAGACTTAAATATGAATATAAGACATATCATTATACTGATTACCGCTCTCATAATTCCCGGATTCCTTCCCGCTCCGGACCTTCCTCCAGGCGGGAATTCCTTCCTGCTGCTTGAAAAAATGAGAACTGAGATCATCAGAAAAGACAAAGCACAATACCTAATCAAGTATAACCGCTTTAAGAGGACATTGGCCAGATATGAGTCCAATAACAATTGGAAAGAGTATAATCGTTACGGATTTATCGGAAAGTACCAGTTTGGGAAAAGCGCACTGGATGCAACAGGATTTGGCAGCGTCACATTGGAATCATTCAAGTCAAATCCCTCCTCCTTTTCCGACCAGGACCAGGAAAAAGCTATGGATATCCTACTGAAAATCAACGAATCTGTCATGCGTCAATCGATTAATAAATACATTGGACTGACTATGCTCGACTCCATTCGCATTACAAGGATGGGTATCCTTGCAGCCGCTCATCTGGCTGGTCCGGCAAATGTCAAGGAATTTCTTGATTCATTTGGCCGGATCAATGCGAAAGACAGGATGGGCACCCATATCTCGGATTATATCAACCTTTTCTCCAGATAGCATCCCTTGTCAGGTCCGCTTCGGTGAGTCCCATTTTTATGCTATTTTTGCAGGCAACCGGGACTTATTATGACTCAAAAACCAAGTATACCTAAAGGAACACGTGATTTCGGCCCCATCCCGATGATGCGCCGGAATTATCTGTTTAATACCATTCGCTCCGTATTTCAATTGTACGGTTATCTTCCCATTGAGACTCCTGCAATGGAAACTCTCGATACCTTGCTTGGTAAATATGGCGAAGAAGGTGATAAGCTGATTTTTAAAATCCTGAATTCGGGAGACTTTGCCGGTGGAATGAAATCGGAACAGGTTCAGAAACTAATAGATGAACCTGATAAAACAGCGATTCACAGCCGTACCCTCGTATCCCAGATTTCAGAGAAAGCATTAAGGTATGACCTGACGGTGCCCTTTGCCCGATTCGTGGTGCAGCACCGGGATGAAATCACTTTCCCTTTTAAACGGTACCAGATTCAACCGGTTTGGCGGGCCGACCGCCCGCAGAAAGGACGCTACCGTGAATTCTATCAATGTGATGTAGATGTAATAGGCAGCGATTCCTTGCTCAATGAAGCCGAACTGATCAAAATAATTGATGATATTTTCGTGAGGCTGGGTCTTAATATCCTCATCAAGGTTAACAACCGGAAAATTTTGGCCGGGCTGGCCGAGATCTCCGGATTGGAAAGCAACATAACAGATTTTACGGTTGCCCTGGACAAGCTCGATAAAATCGGTCTGGAGCAAGTCGAGAAAGAGTGGATCTCAAAAGGCATTTCTCAGGAAGCAATAGAAAAACTCAATCCGGTGATCAAGAATGCAGGTAGTAATTCTGATAAACTCGCCGTTCTCAAGGACTTTCTAAAACCTTCTTCTGTGGGAACCAAAGGATTGGAGGAGATTGAAACCCTGATGAATAGTGTTCATGGGTATCCTGTTAATTCATCCGTTGAACTGGATCTTACCCTGGCCCGTGGCCTGAATTATTATACAGGAGCTATCATCGAGGTGAAGTCCCTTGATATTCAAATCGGCTCGATCTGCGGTGGCGGCCGGTATGATGACTTGACAGGGATCTTTGGAATGCCCGGAATATCAGGTGTCGGGGTTTCATTCGGTGCCGACCGGATTTATGATGTCCTGGAACAGATCAACGGTTTCCCTTCGCTGGCTCAAACCGGCACCCAGGTCTTATTCCTGAATTTCGGCAATCAGGAGGTAATGATTAGCCTGCCATTAGCCAACCAGCTTAGGTCAAGCGGGATTCGTTGTGAAATATATCCTGATCCTGCCAAAATAAAGAAACAACTTCAATACGCCGATCAAAACAATATCCTTGTTGTGATAATGATTGGAACAACGGAAAGTATGACCGAAATGGCTTCGGTTAAAAATATGAAGTCCGGCGAGCAGGTCATCGTTGCTTTTTCCGAATTGACGAGTGAAATAGGGAAAATCCTTTGAATTCATGAAAACACATCTGATCAGCCCCAAAAGGTTAAGCCTGGGAATCATCAGCGATATCATCCATGCGCCTACCGAACTTGTCCTATCGGAGGAGTCAAGAAAAAAGATCGTCTACTGCAGGGAATATCTCGACCGGAAGATATATGCCGAATCGGAACCGATTTATGGAGTAACCACCGGTTTCGGAGCTCTTCACAACAAGGTCATTCCACTGAAGGATCTACAAACCCTCCAGCTAAATCTCGTGCGGTCACATGCTTGCGGGACAGGTGAACCGGTGCCAAAAGAAATCGTTAAGATTATGCTTCTGCTGAAAATCCAGTCTCTTTCATACGGACATTCAGGGGTTCAGCTCCTGACTGTTCTACGCCTGATTGATTTTTTCAATCAAGATATCATACCTGTTGTTTATCAACAGGGTTCACTTGGCGCATCTGGTGATTTAGCCCCACTGGCTCATCTCTCCCTGCCTCTCATAGGTGAGGGCGAAGTCTGGGAAAATGACAGAAAGGTTCCGGCTGGCCCCATACTGAAAAAGTTCGGTCTGGACCCGGTTGAACTTCAGGCAAAGGAAGGACTTGCCCTTCTCAATGGGACTCAGTTTATGGGTGCCTATGGCGTGTCAATACTGATCAGGGGATTTCACCTGTTCTCCTGGGCCAACCTGATCGGTGCTTTATCCCTGGATGCCTTCGACGGACGGATCGAGCCGTTTAATCCAATGATTCAGGAAGTCCGCCCACACCCGGGCCAGATTGAAACTGCGCGCGAAATAAAAAAAATCCTAAAGGGCAGTGGGTTGATTAACAGAAGAAAAACTCAGGTACAGGATCCGTATTCCTTTAGATGCATCCCACAGGTTCATGGTGCCACCAAGGATGCACTCGATTTTGCTGCCGCCACTTTTTCCAGGGAAATCAATTCGGTGACCGACAACCCCACTATCTTCCCGGATGAGGATCTTGTTATTTCAGCCGGAAATTTTCATGGACAACCCCTGGCAATTGCGTTTGACCTGATGGGCATTGCACTGGCCGAGCTAGGAAATATTTCGGAAAGAAGAATTTATCAATTATTATCAGGAGCACGTGGTCTGCCACCTTTTCTGGTTGCCGAGCCCGGATTGAATTCCGGAATGATGATTCCCCAGTATACCGCGGCTTCGCTGGTCAGTCAAAACAAGCAACTTGCAACACCCTCATCAGTAGATTCCATTGAATCCTCCAATGGCCAGGAGGACCATGTCAGTATGGGTGCCAATGGGGCCACCAAAACTTTCCGCATTATCACGAATCTGGAAACTATTTTAGGCATTGAACTGATGAATGCAGCACAGGCGGTCGAATTCCGACGCCCGGCGCAAAGTTCAGACAAATTGGAAAGGTTGTTGAAAAAATACAGGAAGAAGGTCCCTTTTATACAGTCAGACCAAATCCTCTATCCACACATAAGTAATTCGGCTGAATTTATCCGGCTAACTAATGCAGAGGAGCTTTAAGCCGGTCATTGCCACCGCCTCTTGAATTGCTGCCCGGACTGCGGCCATCGCGGATCTGGTTAAGCATATGGTTCATAAATTCTTGTTCAACCCGCTGTAGTTTAAGGACTTTTCTAACCGGTAGTACCTCCTTTATCCGGATGAAATAATCCTTTTTGAGCTGCGCCAATTTCACTTCCTGGTCTAGAATATCATTGAGCATGGTATTCATTTCCTCATCGGTAAGTTGACTGGGGTCAAAATTTCTTGGCATTTTTTCCCTTTTACCCCACATCATTTCTTCTCTTTTAGAAAGGTATTCATTATAAACGGGCCAGAATTTCTCCGCTTCATCAACAGTCAACTGAAGTTTATCAGTTAAAAAGGAAACCCGTTCCGCTTTCATCCTGGCCATGGCTTCCTCCCAGCGTCCCTGATCTTTCTGCCCCATGGCAACTCCGGCGATCAGAAGCAAGCCGACTATTGTTAATCCTTTTGTTTTCATGTACAAAAATTTTATAAACCGACTGTTTCGTAAATGTACTCTTCAGCCAGGTCCGGTTCAATCTGAATTAAGGCATTCACTTCGTTGCCAGACTGTTTGACTAAATCAATCTTATTCTCTTCAAAATAACCGGCTAACTGATCTTCATGCAGTTCGCCGTCATAAAAATCAACCATCAGGGCGATGCTTTCCTGAAATCTTACTTCTTGCATCGGTTTCCAGTAATAGGTCCTGACTCCGAACCAACCGATGGTCAGAACAGCGGCAATGCCTGATGCCCATGCCATCCATGGCCTGATCATGCTTTTCTTTTCCCTGGCAGCCAGGATATCCGACTGCCTGACCAGATCAAGCATCCGATCAGGGAAATCAGTGAAATAACCCTCGGGCAGATGGTATGGATCTTTGTGAAATCCGCCTTTCTCCCAAATATAATTCTCGTTATTCATCATTTTGTGCTCCGAAAATTTAGACAAGAAATATGTACAGCGGTTTAATCTGAGGTTTCAAATGAGGCTTGTATCTTTTTAACTGCATGAAAATAAGAAGCCTTCAGGGCCCCGACTGAGGTACCCAAGACTCCGGCCATGGCTTCATAAGTCAACTCATCAAAATACTTCATCTGAAAAACGGTCTTTTGTTTCGGGGGTAATTGCTCTATAGCCAGCTGAAGTCTTTGAAATAATTCCTCACCGTCAAAATAGGGATCCGATTTCAGCCTGCCCATGATGAATTCATCCGGATCATCAGCTATCATCGCCCTGTCGCGTTGACGGGTTTTTAAAAAGGTGATTGCTTCATTGGTCGCAATACGGTACATCCAGGTAAATAAGCCGGAAGTTTCCCTGAACCCCGGTAATCCCTTCCAGATTTTGATAAAAGTATTTTGAAGCACATCATCCGCATCTTCATGAACCAGAACCATCCTCCGGATATGCCAGTAAAGCTTTTCCTGATACTTAGCCAAAATCAATCGGAATGCACGTTCCCTTAGGACCGGATCCCGGAATTGATTGATCAGATCAGCGTCATTGGTTCGATCCATTTTGATTGGGTACCCGGACCTTAGACACGGGTCGGTATCCGGGGTTTAAGTCTATAGTCCTGCAACCAGGAGCAACACCTGCTTAACCACATTTTTTGGAGTAAATCCAAATTTCTCATCAAGCACCTCTGCCGGTGCTGAAAATCCAAAGTGGTCCAGACCCCATACTTTGCCGGTTGAACCTGCCAGCCCCTGAAAAGTAACCGGTAAGCCAGCTGTCAACGCAAAAACCCTGGTGAAAGGTGGAATCACAGTTTCCTGATACTCAGAAACCTGCTGACGGAATAACCCTTCAGATGGCACAGATACTACCTGAACTTCAATATGATATCTTCTTTTCAAAGAATGAGCTGCTTCAACCAAAGTTGCAACCTCAGATCCATTGCCAAGCAAGATGACTTTTGGACTTTCTCCTGTTTTAAGCAAAATATAGGCCCCGTGCCCGGCGCTGCCAGCCGCATCAATCCGGGTTTGTCCTTCAGGCGCCGGAAGATCGGCGATGTTCTGTCGCGACAGCAGCAATGCCGTAGGAGAATGCCTGTTTGCCAGTGCAAGCCTCCATGATACTGTTGCTTCCGCGGTGTCAGCAGGTCGCAATACCAGCATCGAAGGTTTTCCTGAATGATTCTTGAGTTTTTCCAACAACCTGATCTGTGCTTCCTGTTCAACAGGCTGATGTGTCGGTCCATCCTCTCCTACCCGGAAAGCATCATGTGTCCAAATATAAACCACCTGAAGTTCCATCAAGGCGGCCAAACGAACAGCCGGTTTCATATAATCGGAAAATACAAAAAAGGTACCGCATACCGGTATTATCCCCCCATGGAGTGCCATTCCGTTGGCAATGGCCGCCATGGTCAATTCAGAAACACCCGCATGAAGGAAAGAGCCGCTAAAATTCTTATATTCAAATGGTTGTGTGTTTTTTAGAAACACATCCGTCTTATCCGAGTTGGCTAAATCAGCCGACATCACGATGATATTGTCAATTTGTTTACCAATGCTGGCCAAAACGATTCCCGATGACTCCCTGGTCGACAGATTTGGTTTTGCTGCAATTTCATTCCATTTGATTGATGGCACCTTCTTGGCCAGCCAGTTATTCAACCTTTTTTTCAATTCCGGATTTTTGTCCCCCCAGGCTTTTTCACCAGCCTTCCGTTCCATCGCTTTATCTCGCTTGGCAGCAAGCACCTTCTGATAATAAACCTGAACCTCAGGGAAAATCCGGAATGGATTGGAAGTATCTCCTCCCAGATGTTTAATGGTAAGATCGAAAGAGGCACCTGCTTTACTGATGGGCTGTCCGTGCGTGGAGGTTTTCCCTTCAAAAGGGTTACCGCTGGCGTCCAGACAACCTTTGCCCATGATAGTTTTACCGATGATCAGGACCGGTTTTGAAGTCTCTGATACCGCTTCTGCCAGAGCCTGCCTGATTTCATCCTGACTATTACCATTAATATTTAAAACCCTCCAGCCCCACGCCTTATATTTCATGGCGGTATCTTCCCTGGTCACCGCAGCCGTTTTTGTTGACAGCTGAATATCATTGGAATCAAAAAACATGATCAGGTTGCTCAATCCAAGGTATCCGGCGATTCGACCTGCACCTTGTGAAATCTCTTCCTGAATTCCGCCATCAGAGATATACGTGTATATCTTGTGAGCAGTCCATTCACCGAAGCGGTTAGCCATAATGCGCTCTGCAATAGCAGCACCGACAGCCATGGTGTGGCCTTGGCCAAGAGGGCCGCTTGTATTTTCAATACCCCGCCCGGGCTCAATTTCAGGATGCCCTGGTGTCCGGCTTTTCCATTGCCGGAAATGCTTTAAATCTTCCATGGAATAGGACCCAAGCAACGCCAGAACCGAGTACAGCATGGGTGACATATGGCCCGGATCAAGAAAAAAACGGTCACGGAATGGCCATTGCCGGTCGTTGGGGTCAAAATTCAAAAATTCGGAAAAGAGAACATTAATAAAGTCGGCACCTCCCATTGCGCCACCCGGATGGCCAGACTTAGCCTTTTCTACCATGGAAGCTGATAAAATGCGGATATTATCTGCTGCGAGATTGATTACTTGTTTGTTCATAGATATCTGAACCAAGGTTAAAATGGATCCCGGCGAAAATAGCATTTTTTTTACCTTTGCTGACTAACAATATTTATAATGGGACTAAAATGCGGCATTATCGGGATCACGAATACGGGGAAAACAACCTTATTCAATTGTATCTCCGAAACAAAAGTAGCTACCAGCAATTTCGCTTTTAGCACCAATAAATCCAACCTGGGACAGGTTAAGGTTCCTGACGAAAGGCTCCTGAAGCTTGATGCTCTTATCCATTCGGCAAGGGTGATGCCCACCACAGTGGATATTGTCGACATTCCGGGATTAACAAAAGGGTCATCAAAAGGAGAGGGTGTCGGCAATAGTTTTTTGGCCGATATCCGCAATTGTGACGCTCTGATCCATGTGGTTCGCTGCTTTGATGATCCGAACCTTCCTCACATAGATTCGACAATTGATCCGGTCAGGGATAGGGAGACGATCGACCTCGAGCTTCAGGTGAAGGACCTTGACGCGATCGATAAAAGAATCCTGAAACTTGAGAAAGGTGCAAATGTAGGAGACAAGGCTTCAAAAAAAGGGTTGGATGTCGTGAAAGGGATCAAGACCCATCTTGAGGATTTCAAAAACGTAAGGACGATGCATCTTTCCCCGGGGGATGAAGAATTTATTGCCGATCTCTGCCTGCTGACAATAAAACCGGTTATTTACGTCTGTAATGTCGATGAAAAGTTTGCTGCCACAGGAAATTCATATTCCAATCGGTTCATCGAGTCTCTTCAGGGTGAAAAAGCTGAAACGCTGATAATTGCCGCCAAGGCAGAATCAGATATTGCAGAATTGGATGATGCTGGGGATAGGCTGGCATTTCTGGCGGAGTTAAATCTTGAGGAACCGGGGGTCAATAAATTAATACGGTCAGCTTTCTCGATTCTGAACCTTGAGGTGTTCTTTACGGCCGGGCCAAAGGAGGTGCGTGCCTGGACGATACGTAGAGGGGCCACTGCCCCTGAAGCTGCAGGAGTTATACACTCTGATCTTCAGCGCGGATTCATCAGAGCAGAGGTAATTAAATACAAGGATTATATTACCTATAAAACCGAAGCAGCGTGCCGGGATGCGGGAAAACTCTTTATTGAAGGAAAAAATTACATCGTCGAAGACGGAGACGTCCTGCACATACGTTTTAATGTCTGATCAAACAGATAAAAAATGCAATTTAACCTCAGGTTACGTATCGCTCTTTTTCTGCTTACCGGATTAACCATCTGCAATTCTGTTTATTCACAGTCAGTTTCTGAAAAACCTGCATTGATCGTTGGCATCGTCGTGGATGGGATGAAATATGATTGGATAGAGCGTTATTGGAATCTATTCGGAGAAGGTGGTATCAAGAAACTGATCAAGCAGGGTACCAGCTATAGTGATGCCTCAGTTCCCTTTCTTCTGGCTGATGCCGGATCATCTAATGCCTCCATTTCCACCGGCGCACCTCCGGCTATTCATGGAATTATTGCTGAAAATTGGTTTAACCGCCTGAGGTTGGAGCAGGAAAACTGCACAAAAGATTTTTTGGCCAGGTCAGTCGGCAGTAACAGTCCCAATAGCAAGCATTCCCCCAGCAAACTTCTGTCCAACACCATTGGTGATCAGATGATCCTTGCCTCAGATTATAAAGGAAAAGTGATTTCGGTTTCTTTCCGACCTGAGCCCGCTATTCTTTTGGAGGGACATATTCCCGGATCTGCCTACTGGTTCGATGTGGTATCAGGTAACTGGATCACCAGTTCACAGTATGCCAATACCTTGCCCGAATGGGTCAATAATTTCAACGCAAGGAACTCGGCCAGCCACTATCTGACGAGGGATTGGGAACTCATCCTGGCTGAGAATCTCTATACAGGATGTCCTCCTGATGATAATGACCTCGAGACCGGTTACTATAACCAATTCAAAACTTTCCCCTATAAATTGACCCGGATACGCCGTGAAAGCCTCGGTCAGGATAACGAAATACTGGGCATGATGCCGTTTGGTAACACCCTGACCACCGACTTTGCTACGTCGGCGTTATTGGAAGAGGGACTGGGCAAGGATCAGACGACTGACCTGTTATGGATAAGTTATACCGCTATCAATCAGATAACCAAATTGTTCGGTCCTGATTCAAGGGAAGTCGCAGATGCTCTTCTGCGTCTCGATATGGATATCCAGAGGTTGCTATATCAGATCGAAGAGACGGTTGGAAAAGATAAATTCCTGGTATTTCTGACTTCAACACACGGTTCAGCGATGGATCCGGATTATAGCCGTGCATTAAACCTCCCGGGAGGTTTTTTTCGCTACCACAATGCTGTAGCACTATTAAATTCCTATCTGAGTGCTATTTACGGAGATGGCAAATGGGTCGAAAGCTATGTTATACATCAAGCTTATCTGAACGAGACCCTGATTGACCAGAAGAATCTTTCATTTACCCTTGTTCAGGATCAGGCTTCCAGATTCCTGACCCATTTTGATGGAGTGGCCAGGGCTTTACCTTCGGACCGGTTACTAAACGGTGAGGTTACGAGTCCGTGGGGAGATATGGTGCAAAATTCATACAATCCCGACCGGACAGGAGACATTCTGGTGATATTGCAACCTGGATGGATTGAGGAAGAAAATACGGACAGCGATTCAAGATCACCCTATTCATATGACACTCATATCCCACTGACCTGGTATGGATGGAAAGTACCAAAGCAAACGATCAGCCGGCCTGTTACGATCCTCGATATTGCTCCGACGATTGCGCACTTGCTTAATATATCATCCCCAGCCGGTGCCACCGGAAAGATCCTGTATGACCTGATCAAGTAAAAAAGAGGCCTTCTAACCAAAATCTGACTGCCCGGTTCATGAAAAACATCTTATACCTTATCCCCTTTGTCCTTTTTTCCTTTTCAGGCCAGGATAAAAACCTTAAAGAATCGGATAAGATTCGAAGTGCCCAGATAAAATACCTTCAGGGAGAAAATTTTATTCAATTAGGCATCCGTGGACAAAGCATCCGCATCGCAATCCTTGATGGTGGATTTATCGGGACAAATACCCATCCTGCATTAAAACACCTGATGGAACGGAAGCAGGTTATTGCCACCTGGAATTTTGTCAGGAATTGCGAAAATGTATATACCGGCGTTTCACACGGAACCGAAGTGCTTTCTTGTATTGCCGGAATAAGTGAGGGCCAGCCTCTAGGGCTCGCACCCGATGCTGAATTTCTTCTGGCCTTGACTGAAAGAAGAGGAGAACCGCTTTACGAGGAAATCAATTGGGCCAAAGCAGTCGATTGGGCGGTTGAACACGGAGCCAATATTATCCAGTCTTCACTCGGCTATACCCATCAAAGGTACTTCACCAGTCAGTTGGACGGACGGCACAGTATTGCCGCAAAAGCCGCTATCAGAGCGGCGCGGAAAGGGGTTCTGATCATTAACTGTAACGGTAATGAGGGATTGAGCCGATGGAAAACACTGGTCACACCTGCAGATGCAGATTCAATACTGAGCGTAGGTGCCATTGACCCGGAAACGGGGTTGGCAGCGGGATTCAGTTCCGTTGGTCCAACTTCCGACAAGCGGATGAAACCTAATGTCAGTGCCCCGGGTACAGTATTGGGTGTTAATACAAAAGGCGGTACACATATCATTTCAGGCACTTCCTTTTCAGCACCACTGATCACGGGTTTTGCAGCTTGCGCCTGGCAATTGCACCGTTCCTGCACAGCCCAGGAAATCATTTCCCTGATCGAAAAATCCGGACACTTATACCCTTATTATGATTATGCCCAGGGTTTTGGCATTCCGCAGGCCTCAAATATCATTAATCCATTAAAGAACAAACCGTTAACCGGTATCAGAATTTCAGCCGACAGGATGAGTTTTACCATCACGCTGCCATCCTGTAACAAAGATACTTCACTCGTAATCCCTTCAGATTATTTCTATTACCACATCAGCGATCCGGCAGGTTTTCTCAAGCGATACGGAGTTTATCACGTGGTCAACAATAGCAGTATTGTCATTGGAAGTTCAGATTTTCAACCCGGCGATACTTTTCGGTGCTTTTATAATGGAGAATTTGCTGTATGGAAAGATACAAAGTGACCCGGGCTATCCTTTTTTCATTATTTATTCTGTCTGCGTTTGGTAACATACAGGCTCAGGAGTTGATTTTTGAAAGAAAACCCGCTGATTTAAACGACCATCCCAACCTGGGTCCGAACAGACGCCATTTTTTTCAGCCATTTTTTTCATCAACCCTCTGTTTCCCAACTTCAGGCAATTCAACTATTCTAACCAGACAGCCCTTTAACGGTCAGATATCCATCGGATTCCGGTATAAGCTGAAAATCATCAATCCCATCGCAATCGTATCGGAATGCGGATTCGATAAGAGTCTCTTCAGCATAAAGCAAATTGAAGACAGTGCGCTTAATGACACCTTTCGTAAATCCCAATACATCAAACTAACCGGATTCTTTGGTGGAATATTCCTTCGTGTTCGTTTTGGCCAGGGGGGTGATTATTTAGGGAATTATCTTGATTTGGGCATGACAGCTTCTGCTCCCTTTATCAATCAAGTTACCACAAGGGTTGTACAATATTCCAATGGACAGGTTCCCTTTCGGATTGATAAGACTACTCAATCCGTTCTTCAAAACGTAAATCCATTGGTATACAAGGCTGCTATCAGATTGGGCTTCGACAGGATCAGCCTTATTGCGGCCTTTCGCCTGACACGATATGGAGATGGTTCTGATCTGTCAGGTTTGCCGGATTTTGAAATAGGGATTGAGATTTCTCCCGTCAGGTATTGAAACGGTTACGCTCGGCAATCAATTCCTCCAAACAGTTCTGACTGCTCTCGGTTGCGTTTCCAATGACTAAAACATCTGCACCGGCCTGGTAGGCTTTCCGAACATCATCAGATGTCCGGATGCCGCCACCTACTATGATTGGCAGGTTAATCTCGGTTGAAATAACTTCTATCATTTTGGCGGGAACAGGATTTTGTGCTCCGCTTCCTGCATCGAGATAGATCACTTTTAATCCGAGCATTTCACCTGCCATGGCAGTGGCCAGAGCAATATCAGGCTTGTCAGCCGGGATCGGCTGGGTATTGCTCATATATGAAACAGAAGTTTGCTGACCTCCGTTCACCAGCATGTATCCGGTTGGCAGAATTTCTATTCCGGATTTACGCAGAAATGGAGCCGAAATAACATGATTGCCAATTAAATATTCAGAGTTCCTACCAGAAATCAGGGACAAAAGCAATATTGCATCTGCCTGTGAACTAAGCTGAAGAGGAGATCCGGGAAAAAGGATAACCGGGATACTGGTTTTCGATTTAATCGCAGCAATAAGGTTATCTACATGATTAGAGATCAGGCTGCCACCCACGAGAATCAAATCGACACCGATATCTCCGACAGATTCCATTTGAATCCAAAAGTTTTCGGTATCATATTTGTCTGGATCAATCAACCATGCCAATGCTTTCTTCGTGCCTTTCAGGCCAATAAGATAGGATAGGATCATTTTGGAGGCATTTCATTCCAAGTTAGAGTCTCAATCATTTTTATCATGTCAAGCCTTAAAAATTCCCTGACCGGTGCCAGTGAATCCTTGTTTGGCTCGCAATCAAAATAAAGTGCGGCCCGTAAAAAATGGCTCACACTGTCGGTGGCGTAAAACTGAATTGAGGAGGCAGTATTTCCTTTAATATCAAAAAGAACACTGTATACTCTCGTAAGTTTGCCGATATATTCAGATTGGATGATGGCATCAGCCTTCACACTATGCTTATAGGCATAGGTGTGGGCATCCTCAATCAAATTCGGCAAATTATTACTCACTGTCTTATAAGTCAGATGAATACGGCTCCGAAATTGAGGAAACTCTACATTTATCCAATAGTCCGCCGTATCAGTATTCTTCCATTTCCCCTGATAGGAATTTATATACCCATAAGCAGGATAGTCAAATTTATAAGGATAATGACCTTCGAGGGTGCGATACTCTTTTACGGGCAAGTCAATTCGATAATAGGCTCTGGGCTTGGGTGAGAAATCCTGTTTGCACGATATAGAAAAAGCCAGGAGCGCCAAAAATCCTAAAAGGGGTATACGAAAGGACAACCTCATTCGCTAATCAATTAAAATTTCTATTTCCTTGATTCTCCTGTCATCACGGTTCTTAATCACAAACGTAAGATATTTCAGCCTAATCCTTTCTCCGGTTTCCGGAATTTCTCCTTTGATCTCAAGGATCATACCCGCGAGAGTTTCCGATCCCCCCTTAACCTGATCAAAAAACTCTTCATCAAGGTCAAGTGTTTTAACCAAATCATGGAGTGAGGTTTTTCCGTTGCACAAGTAAGTCTTCTCGCTTATTTTTTGAATCATAAGATCTTCCTCATCCGATTCATCGCGGATTTCACCCACGATTTCCTCAAGGATGTCTTCAAGAGTTATCAATCCGGATGTCCCGCCGTATTCGTCCACAGCAATAGCCATATGCATTTTATTTTGCCGGAACTCCTGCAGAAGGTCATTTATTCGCTTGTTTTCAGGAACAAAATAGGCGGGCCGGATCAGGGATTGCCATCTGAATGAATCCGTTTTATGGATATGAGAAAGTAAATCCTTTACATACAAAATACCTTTTATATCATCCAGATCCTTGCTGTAAACAGGAAATCGGGAGTAACCGAGTTCAATCATCCGGTCAAAAACGGAACGAAACGGGTCTCTGATGTTAATTGAAAAGATATCAACCCTGGGTTTCATGATTTCACCTACCTCAATATTCCCAAACCTGACAATTCCCTTCAGGATTTTTTCTTCTTCCATAAGTTCCTGGCCTGTCAGCACCAGTGCTTCGGAAAGTTCATCCATCGTCAGGGGGGTACTCTGATCCTTTAGCCTCTTTCTGACCAGTGAAGTTGAACCGATCAAAATTCGGTTAACAGGTCTCAATATCTTTTCCATAGTCATAACCGGCAGAGCAAGGAGCTGTGCCAGCCGGGAAGAGTGACGCGTTGCATAAATTTTCGGTAAAACCTCGCCGATCAATAAAATCACGAAAGTAATCGCCACAATCTGTATGATGAATTTCAGCACCGGGTAGCCGGTAAAAGTCAGCAATGCATCGGTTACCCAAGTTGATAGAATAACGATCCCCATATTGACCAGGTTATTGGCAACCAAAAGTGTGGCCAGTAGATTCTCCGGTTTGTTCAGCATGGTCAACACCCGTTGAGCAGTTTTACTGTTTTTCAGCTCGAGCTGGCTTCGCTCATTCGGTCCAAGGGAAAAAAAAGCAACTTCTGCTCCGGAAATCAGAGCAGAAGCTGCCAATAACAACAGAATGACTATCAATTCTATGATCAGACCCAAATTCAATCTAACGTTATTACAAGTTTAGAACGGCAAATCATCACCTTCCACCGGCTGATCCATGTCATCCGGAAGATTTGAATGCATAGGTTCCGATGGAGATTTAGCCTGTCCGTTGGCTGCAGGCGGAATATAAGAGTCCTCCTTACGGCCAAGCAGACGGATAGTATCTGCAACGATTTCGCTAATATACCGCTTGTTACCATCTTTATCATCATACTGGCGGTTAGTTATTTTACCCTCCACATAAATCTGGCTGCCTTTGTGGATAAACTTTTCTGCCAGCTCAGCAAGCTGACGCCAGGCCACAACGTTATGCCATTCCGTATTTTTCACCTGCTCGCCCGTCTTATTTTTATAAGATTCGGATGTGGCAAGGGTAAACCGGGCTACGGATACACCACCTTCGAGGTGTCGTACTTCAGGGTCCTTGCCAACATTACCAACTAGAATTGCTTTATTTACAGACATTTGGATAAAAATTAATTGTTGATTAAAAATACGAACTATTACCAAGTTTCAAAACTTTGTGATGCATGCAGATCGGCCGAATCTTTATACACCCTATATATATGCATGTTTACCAGCCCAATGGAAAAAAAAAGAAAAATTTTTTTCAATCGAAAGATTATTTCAGAAAAAGATATATATTTGCAGACCGATTGTAATTAGTTGATAATTAAAGTATTTATAGCGATGACTAAAGCAGACATTGTAAACGAAATCAGCAAAAACACTGGTATTGAGAAAGTTGCTGTACAGAAGACGGTTGAAGCCTTTATGGGTACCGTAAAAACCTCGTTGGTAAATGGTAATAATGTATACCTGAGAGGATTTGGTAGTTTTATCGTCAAGAAAAGAGCCGAAAAAACTGCCCGGAATATCTCGAAGAACACAACCATTATCATTCCGCAACATTTCATTCCAGCCTTCAAACCGGCAAAAACTTTTGTGGCTAAAGTTAAAGATCAGGTTAGAAAAAAGAAGTAGTTCTGTATCAATAAATTGAATTTAACATGCCAAGCGGAAAAAAACGCAAAAGACATAAGATGGCAACGCATAAGCGGAAAAAACGCCTGCGGAAAAATCGCCATAAGAAAAAGAAATAGTCTTTCAATAGTTTTGCACAGCATAAACCTAAGGAGTATCTCTTTAGGTTTATGTTGTTTATTGGAATTGCATTATCTCCATTTACTCTTCTCCCCAAAGACATAACGAGTTGTGAGTAATGAATTGATTATCGATGCCAGCACAAGCGAAATAGCTATAGCTCTTCTTGAGGAAAAAAAGCTGGTTGAACTCAACAAGGAAAAATCAAATATTCAGTTTGCGGTTGGTGATATCTATCTGGGCAAGGTCAAGAAAATCATGCCCGGACTAAATGCCGCCTTCGTTGATGTTGGGTATGAAAAGGATGCTTTCCTTCATTATCTCGATCTCGGACCTCAGTTTCAGTCTCTCAACAAGTACCTGAACCAGGCGCTCAACAGGAAAACCAAGGTTCCGATCCTGGATAAGTTCAGGACAGATCCGGATATTGACAAGCACGGCAAGATAACCAACCTCCTTAAAACCGGTCAGGTTATCCTGGTCCAGGTTGCTAAAGAACCAATAGCTTCCAAAGGGCCGCGCCTGACCAGCGAAATCTCTTTAGCCGGACGAAATCTGGTTCTTCTGCCTTTTTCCGATAAGGTATCCGTTTCAACCAAAATTAAATCCGAGGAAGAACGCGACCGGCTGAAACGCCTGATTCTATCCATAAAACCGAAAAACTACGGCGTCATTGTTCGGACGGTTGCAAAAGAGCGCAAAGTTGCGGTTCTGGATGCTGAATTGAAATCACTCGTTGAAAGATGGGAGTCGATCTTTCAGGATATTAAATCTGTCGAGCCTCCTACTCTGGTACTCGGTGAGCTTAATCGAACATCGGCGATTCTCAGGGATATCCTTAATCCATCATTTAACAGTATTTCTGTTAATGACCAGGCTCTTTACCGCGAAATCCGGGATTTCATTATCACAATCGCACCTGAAAAACAAAAAATCGTCAAGTACTACTCTGGTAATACTCCGATATTTGAACATTTCGGGATCGATAAACAAATTAAAACACTGTTCGGGAAAACCGTCTCCTATAAAAGCGGTGCCTATCTGATAATCGAACATACTGAAGCTCTTCATGTTATTGACGTAAATAGCGGCAACAGGTCACAATCTGCCAGTGATCAGGAAACCAACGCCCTTGAAGTCAACCTTTCAGCAGCCGATGAAATCGCCCGTCAACTAAGGTTGAGGGATATGGGAGGAATCATCGTTGTTGACTTTATCGATATGGTAAAGGCGGATAACCGCCAGAAAATATTCGATAGGATGAAGGAAGCCATGAAAGCCGACCGGGCTAAACATCATATACTGCCGGTCAGTAAATTTGGACTGATCCAAATTACCCGCCAACGGGTAAGACCTGAGATGGATGTTCAAATCATGGAAACCTGTCCTACTTGCAGCGGAACCGGTGAGGTTACCCCAAGCATACTCATACTGGATCAGGTTTTAAATCAGTTCCTTTACATCCTGGACAAATTTCCCAAGCCAAAGTTGACCCTGAAGGCACATCCTTACCTTGCAGCCTATCTGCGTTATGGATTTCCTTCAATCCGCATGAAATGGTCCTATAAAAATCATAATTGGCTCAAGATCATAGCTGATCCCAATCTTGGGATACTAAATTATGAGTTTCTTGACCAGAATGGCGAAAAATTCGTCATATAAATAACCACCCACTTCTATGATTATGTCAAAGCAAAAGAACTCGTTCCGTCTTTTGTTAACATTTTGCATGTTAACTGGCTCCATACTTTCCTCGGTAGCTCAAATGGTTGATCCGGTAACCTGGACTTATTCGCTGAAACGCGTCAATGACAGTATTTATGAATTGCGTTATACGGCTGCCATTGAACCAACCTGGCATATGTATAGTCAATCTGTTCCACCGGACGGACCTAATGCTACCACTTTCACCTTTGAAAAATCCACGGATTATCAAAGGATCGATACGGTTCTGGAAGTAACCAAGGCGGAAGAAGAATTTGACCAGATGTTCAACATGAAGGTCCCCTATTTTGCACTGGAAGCCGAATTCAGTCAAAAAATAAAGGTCATTGGCAAGCAACCGTTTAAGGTTACAGGAACCATCGATTATCAGATATGTGATGACCATTCATGCTCACTAGGCTCCAATGATTTCTCATTTAACATCGAACCTTCGGGAAAACCAGCAGGCGAATCAGCGATTGTTAAACCGGCCCCTGACGACTCATCAACCAAATCGTCAGCCAGCACATCAAATCTTTGGAGACTTTTCTGGATCGCTTTCGGGAGCGGATTAATCGCCCTACTAACGCCATGCGTCTTTCCAATGATTCCAATGACGGTCTCTTTCTTCATGCATGGTGAAAAATCACGCCATAAATCTTTATTCGAAGCAGTATTCTTTGGAATTTCCATCGTTGCCATTTTCACGGTCATCGGAACAATCGTTGCCGTTGCCTTTGGCCCCGGGATAGCTAATTTTATGAGCACTCACTGGATACCCAACGTACTGTTCTTCCTGATTTTTCTCTTTTTTGCAGCATGGTTTTTTGGGATGTTTGAAATCAACCTTCCAAACTGGATGATCAGCAAATCTGACCAGCGGGCCGATAAAGGAGGTATCGGGGGACCATTCTTTATGGCTTTCACAACGGTTCTGGTATCTTTCTCCTGTACCGGACCGATCGTTGGAACTGTCCTTGTTCAATCTGCCGGTGGTGAAATCTTAAAGCCAATTATTGGAATGCTTGGCTTTGGTATGGCCTTCGCCCTGCCATTTACCCTGTTTGCGATCTTCCCTTCCTGGTTAACCTCACTCCCGAAATCCGGCGGATGGTTAAACTCGGTCAAGGTGATTCTGGGCTTCATTGAATTGGCGCTCGGACTGAAATTCTTAAGTATCGCTGACCAAACATATCATTGGGGAATTCTAGACCGTGAAGTTTATCTGGCTTTCTGGATTGTAATCTTCACTTTGATGGGGTTCTACCTTCTGGGAAAAATAAAATTCAAGCATGACAGTGAAGTTCCTCATGTTGGGGTACCCAGACTTATGTTGGCTATAATAACATTTACTTTTGTTGTTTATATGATTCCGGGAATGATCGGAGCTCCGCTTAAAGGGCTTGCAGGCTACCTGCCTCCGGAAACGACCAACGACTTTGATCTTCGACAGGTTATCCGCGATAATGCGGGAACAGCCGTTAATACTGCAAAACCCGGTCAGGTTTTATGCGAAAAACCTGAATATTCCGACCGGCTCAAACTTCCACATGGTTTGGTTGGCTACTTCGACTTTGATCAGGCGCTGGCCTGTGCAAAAGCCCAGAATAAACCTGTATTTATTGATTTTACCGGACATGGGTGCGTTAACTGCCGTGAAATGGAAGCCAGGGTATGGTCGGATCCGAGGGTTTTGAGCCGGTTGCGTGACCAATATATCGTAGTTGCGTTATATGTTGATGATAAGGTGATCAAGCTGCCTGAATCGGAATGGGTGACTTCCACGTATGATGGAAAAGTGAAAAAGACTTTGGGCAAAAAATACCAGGATTTCCAAATAACCCGGTTTGGACAAAATACTCAGCCGCAATATGCCTTGCTCGATACCGAAGGTAAGCTGATGGTCCCTACCCGCTCCTATGATTTGAATATTGATGGATTTATCGAATTCCTGGATGAAGGAATTGATGAGTTTAACAAAAACAAGACTTCAAATAATTAATGTGCCTATCGCTTTACAGCTCCCGCTTGCCAGCTGCCGGCAAATGCCGAAGATGGCGACGGTAACAACTTCCCGACACGATACTCAGGCCATTTCAGGTCAACCATCCTGATTGTTTCCGCATCCATGAGTGTTAAATTAGGCCACGGACGGACAAATCTATCGAATTCCAAAGTTTTTGAAGTGGCATCAACGAACATCATCCCTGATGCCCTTCCATCAGCAGCTGAAAATATCCTGATGTCTGAGTATGCATCCACATTACTGCCGGTAAGCCATACAACCAGATGAGGGTCGGACAGATCAACCCAATCATCAACAACAAACCAAAATCGGATGTCCCGAAAAGCTTCACATAGACGAATCTCGTCTTCAATCTCACTAACCACTCCGGCATAGGTCTTACGTAGTGAAATCAAACCAACCGATATATTTTCCTTCAGCCATTTCAAATTTATATCTACTACCTGTGGATGCTGAGAACGGAATGACATAATCAATTGCTGATCAATGACCTTCGAATAGTCAATATCTTGAAATATCTCATTTCCGGTGGCATCTATACCTAACTTCCCACCGAAAGCAGCCTGTCGTGAAGAATGATCGAGAATATCCAACGGTCCGGAAGCCCTTTCAACATGAAGGGCCGGATCGACCCTCCCGGATATCCAACGGGCCAGGTCCGGATAATCCTCCAGGTTTGGTCCGCCGGCTGTTACGACGGCAAATTTGGTAAACATCATCTGGCCGGCGCCCCAGAGGGTATGAAGGACTTTTCGTCCCTGGCCCGGGTAGGAAGCATCAATCCTGGCTAGAACAAGGTTGTGGGCAACCCCTTCCACCGGAAGGTGAAAATCGGTCAATTCAGGAACCAGGGCAGTTTTGATCATTGGTTTAAACAATTTCTCCGTAGCCCAGGCCAACCAGGCATCTTCTTGCGGGGGTATTCCCACAATTGTTGCGGGGTAAACAGCTTTTCGCCTATGAGTGACCGCGGTCAGGTGAAATACGGGAAAATTGTCCTCAAGTGAATAAAAACCAGTATGGTCGCCAAACGGCCCCTCTTTTTCCAAGCCCTCACCCGGGTCGACATATCCTTCCAACACAAAATCACAATCCTCCGGCACCCACAGGTCCTGGGTGATACATTTCACCAGGCTAACGGGTTTATTCCTGATAAAGCCTGCCAGCAGATACTCATCAATACCATCCGGCAATGGAGCCGTTGCACAATAGGTATAGACCGGATCTCCGCCAAGGGCCACAGCAACAGGCATCCGGACACCTATTTTCTGATATTCACGGTAATGGCGGGCTCCTGTTTTATGCATATGCCAATGCATCCCTGTTGAATCGGGTCCGAAAACCTGCATTCTGTACATTCCGAGATTTGCTGATCCGGTTATAGGATCAACCGTATGAACCAGCGGCAACGTGATGAACGGCCCACCGTCAAAAGGCCAACAGGTCAGGACAGGCAAAATGCCTAAATCTGGTTTAAGATGAATTATTTCCTGTAAGGAGCCTCTTCCGCGCCTCCTTTTTGGAAACCATCTCGATGCTTTTCCCAACAAAGGGAGCTTCTTTATTTTACCTGCAAAGCTTGTATCATTTCCAGTCATCAGGGTGATCATCCGGTGCATCTTCCCGGCCAATTCATCAGGAGACTTGCCCCCAAAAGCAATTTTTATGCGCGTTTCCGATCCTAAAGCATTAATCAGTACAGGAAATTCACTCCCGGTATTCTCAAAAAGCAAAGCTTTCCCACCTCCGGTAATTTTAGAAAAACGATCAGTGATTTCTGTGATTTCAAGATGAGGTGAAACTTTAGTTTGAACCCGAATGAGTTCCCCCGCTTTCTCCAACTTTATGATAAAGGCCGACAAATTCATAATCCTCACTCTCCTATTTTTTACAAGATAAAAAAAACCCGGGTAAGGATACCCGGGTTTTTATTTGGCAAAGCTTAGGAGCTTTATTCTTTTTCTTCTACTGAATCCTCAAGAGCTTCATTTTCTAGAGAAGGAGCTGCTTTTTCCTCTTTCACAGCCTTCTTTTCAACTTTTTCGGTTTTTTCAACCTTTTTCTTTGCTGGTTTTGCAGCCACTTTCTTTTCGACGGCGGTAGTTGGTTCTTCAGTAACAGCCTTTGGTGCCTTTTTCGACCGGCGGGTTGTTTTAGACTTAACTTCAGCTTTTGCAGCAAGCATGTTCTCATTGAAGTCAACCAGTTCAATAATGCACATCTCAGCACTGTCACCCAAACGTGTGCCGGTTTTAAGAATGCGGGTATAACCACCTGGTCTGTCGCCTATTTTCTGAGCCACCTCACGGAAAAGTTCAGTAACGGCTTCCTTATCACTTAAGTAACTAAAAACAGTTCTCCTTGAGTGCGTAGTATCTTCTTTTGCTTTAGTAATCAGGGGCTCAACGAATTTTCTCAAAGCTTTGGCCTTGGCAACAGTAGTGCTAATCCGCTTGTGTTTGATCAGGGAACTAGCCATATTGCCCAACATAGCTTCTCGATGAGAACTCGTTCTCCCTAAATTATTTTGTTTGTCTCCGTGTCTCATTGTTCTTTTCCTTATTCCTTATCTAACTTGTATTTAGCTACATCCATTCCAAAGTTCAAATTCATGATTTTCAATAAGTCCTCAAGTTCCGTGAGAGACTTCTTACCGAAATTCCTGAATTTCAACAGGTCGTTCTTATTGTAGGCAACCAAATCTCCAAGGGTTTCAACATCGGCTGCTTTCAGGCAATTCAATGCTCTCACCGAGAGGTCGAGATCGGTCAATTTTGTTTTCAGCTGCTGCCTCATATGCAATACCTCCTCATCAAACTCTTCGCTATCCATCTTTTCATCCGATTCAAGGGTAATCTTGTCATCCGAGAAAAGCATGAAATGATGAATGAGGATTTTTGCTGCTTCTTTTAAAGCATCTTTAGGATTGATGGAACCATCGGTTTTAATCTCAATGATCAACTTCTCGTAGTCGGTTTTCTGCTCGACCCGGAAATTTTCGACCATGTACTTAACATTCCTGATTGGTGTAAATACTGAATCAAGAGCGATAATTCCGATTTCTGCATCCTCTGCCTTATTCTCATCTGAAGGAACATATCCACGACCTTTGTTGACCGTGATTGTCATCTGCAGTTTGACGGCAGGGTCCATGCGGCAGATCACCAATTCAGGATTCAGGATTCTGAAACCGCTAAGGAAATTGTTCAGATCACCGGCTTTGAGCTGGTCCTGTCCGGTAACAGTAATTGTTACCCTCTCATCTTCGACTCCTTCGATTTGTTGTTTAAACCGAACTTGCTTCAGATTAAGAATAATTTCGGATACATCCTCCAAAACTCCCTTTATGGTTGAGAATTCGTGGTCCACTCCTTCAATTTTCACGGTGGTGATAGCGAATCCTTCGAGCGAGCTCAGTAGAATACGGCGAAGGGAGTTACCAATAGTAATCCCATAGCCCGGTTCAAGTGGCCGGAATTCGAACTTGCCAAAACTGGAGTCCGATTCAAGCAGGATAACCTTGTCAGGTTTCTGAAATGATAGAATGGCCATTGATCAGGATTTTACGTTTACTTGGAATATAATTCTACAATAAGTTGTTCCTTGATGTTTTCAGGAATTTCCGTTCTCTCAGGAATATTCAGAAATTTACCTGACATCATGGTGTGATCCCATTCCAGCCAGGAATACCTGGACCGGGAGGCAGCAGCAAGAGAATTCAAGATAACTTCAAGTGATTTCGATTTTTCGCGGACACCAATCACTTCACCTGGTTTTACCAGATAGGAAGCGATATCAACCACTTTACCATTAACAACAATATGTCTGTGGTTTACAAGTTGACGTGCTGCGGCGCGGGTATTGGCTATTCCCATGCGGAATACAACATTATCCAGGCGGGTTTCCAGCAGTTGCAATAAAACTTCACCGGTAATACCTTTTGTCCGTTGGGCTTTGTGAAACAGATTAGCAAACTGCTTTTCAAGTACACCATAGGTATATTTAGCTTTCTGCTTTTCTTTCAGCTGCGTACCGTATTCTGAAAGCTTTTTTCTTCTCCTTGACGGTCCGTGGAACCCAGGCGGATAATTCCTTTTATCATAATACTTATCGGGGCCGTAAATGGGTTCTCCGAATTTTCTTGCGATTCTGGTCTTTGGTCCAGTATACTTAGCCATCTAACTCTGATTTATCGTTTGTTACTTAGAATTTCTTAGACTCTCCTGCGTTTTGGAGGACGGCAGCCGTTATGCGGCAGCGGTGTTACGTCAACGATTTCGACTACCTCGATACCGCTGTTATGAATTGTACGGATAGCAGATTCCCTGCCATTGCCCGGTCCCTTTACGAAAACCTTAACTTTTCTCAAACCAAGGTCATAAGCAACTTTGGAAGCATCCTGGGCTGCAATCTGGGCAGCATACGGGGTGTTCTTTTTTGAGCCACGGAAACCGTTTTTTCCACTTGAAGACCAAGATATTACCTGTCCGGTATTGTTGGTAAGGGAAACAATAATATTGTTAAATGAAGAATGGATGTGAGCCTGACCGAGTGCTTCAACCACCACTACCCGCTTCTTCGCTGCTTTAACTTTTTTCTTTGCCATAGTCTAACGGTTATTTAGTCGCTTTCTTTTTATTTGCTACAGTCTTCCGTCTTCCTTTACGGGTACGAGCATTGTTCTTGGTACTTTGTCCGCGCACCGGCAAGCCGAGACGATGGCGAATACCCCTATAGGAACCAATGTCCATTAGACGTTTGATGTTAATCTGAGTTTCAGACCGAAGTTCACCTTCGATTTTGAAATGCTCATTGATGAAATTACGAATTGCGGCGCTCTGATCATCCGTCCAGTCCTGGACTTTGCGATCTTTGTCAACTCCGGTTTCGCTTAGAATCTTACGGGATGTGCTTCTGCCTATTCCATAGATATAAGTGAGTGCGATTTCGCCTCTCTTGTTGTTTGGTATATCAACACCAACGATACGTGCCATAAAAGATATTCCTTATGAATTGTTTCAAAATACCAATTATCCCTGACGTTGCTTGAACTTGGGATTTTTCTTATTAATTACATATAATCGTCCCTTCCTGCGTACAATTTTGCACTCAGCGGAACGCTTTTTTACGGATGCTCTGACCTTCATGATCGCTAAATATTATCAGTTTTTGTATCGATATGCAATTCGTCCTTTTGTAAGGTCATAGGGAGACATTTCCACCCTCACCTTATCACCTGGCAGTATCTTGATATAATGCATGCGCATTTTTCCTGAGATATGGGCCGTTATTACGTGTCCATTCTCCAATTCGACGCGAAACATCGCATTGGACAGAGCTTCAAGAATTGTTCCATCCTGTTCGATAGAAGGCTGCTTTGGCATATATTAAACTTTAGAAACTGCTTTTTCAATTATAGTAAAATCAGACAATATATCTGCTTTTTGATCCCTTATCACAACCGAGTGCTCAAAGTGAGCGGAAGGTTTCCTGTCAGCAGTGCGGATTGTCCATCCGTCACGGTCCTGATTGATATGCCGTTTACCGAGGTTAATCATCGGTTCAATAGCAATTGTCAGACCATTCTGCAGAACCTCTCCGGTTCCCGGTTTGCCATAATTCGGAACTTCAGGAGGTTCGTGGAGATGACGGCCAACACCGTGTCCAACCATCTCTCTGACCACTGAGAATCCATTAATCTCCGCGTGCCGTTGAATCGCACAACCGATATCGCCTATCCTTTTTCCTGTAATTGCTTGAGCGATTCCTAATTCCAGGCATTCTTTGGTAACCCTGATCAGTTTTAAAACTTCCGGCTTAACAACACCCACGGTGAAGGTATAAGCTGAATCACCATTAAAACCGTTCATCAAGACTCCGCAATCCAGGGAGACAATATCTCCGTCCTTCAATAACCGGCCCGATGGAATCCCATGAACCACTTCATCGTTTACCGAGATGCAGAGTGTGGCAGGATAACCCTGATAACCCTTAAATCCCGGAATCGCACCGTGGTCCCGAATAAACTCCTCAGCCATCCGGTCGATTTCCAACGTAGAAATCCCCGGTTTCATTAATGAAGCAACAGCAGCAAGAGTGGCAGATACAAGCAAGTTGCTTTGCCGAAGCAATTCAACCTCTTCGTCTGTCTTCAATTGAAACATACAAAGAACGCAATAAACAATCAGATCGAAGCCGAACTACCCGTCCGTCCCTTAATGCGGCCTGACTTCATCAGACCATCATAGTGGCGCATGAGCAAATGACTTTCAACCTGTTGTAATGTATCAAGAACTACACCGACGAGAATCAGGAGTGATGTCCCCCCGAAGAAAGCGGCAAACTGGCTGTTCACACCGATCAGCCTTGCAAATGCAGGCAGGACGGCAATAAAGGCCAGAAAAATAGAGCCGGGCAATGTAATTCTTGACATTACGGTATCAAGAAAATCGACGGTTTTCCGACCAGGTTTAACCCCTGGAATAAAACCGCCATTTCGTTTCATATCTTCAGCCATTTGGGTTGGATTAACCGTCACAGCCGTATAGAAATAAGTGAATGCAATAATCAGAATGGCAAAGGTTATGTTATACCAAAAACCCTCGTAATTACCGAAAGCCTGTACAAATTTGCTCGCGGCCTCAGTATTGAAACGACCAACCATCATCGGGATAAACATGAATGCCTGTGCAAAGATAATCGGCATAACACCTGCTGCATTAATTTTCAGAGGTATATATTGCCGGACTCCTCCGTACTGCTTGTTACCGACGATCCGTTTTGCATATTGGACCGGAACTCTCCTGGTCGCCTGGACCAGGGCAATCGCAGCCATAATAACTACTACGAGTAGGATAATTTCAACCAGGATCATAACCAAGCCGCCACCTTTCTGTTCCAGTTTGGTGGCAAATTCACCCATGAGAGCAAAAGGCAACCTTGCGATAATCCCAATCATAATGATCAGGGAAATTCCGTTACCGACCCCTTTATCCGTTATCCTTTCACCCAGCCACATCACAAAAAGGGTTCCTGCAGTTAGAATGATTACAGATGAAACAACAAAGAACGGCCCCGGCATGATAAAGGCGGATTCAGGAAGCTGAACATTAAGGTTATAGATGTAACTCGGTCCCTGGGCAGCAGTAATGAGAACGGTAAGCCAACGGGTAATCTGGTTCATCTTCTTTCTTCCGCTCTCGCCCTCTTTCTGCATGCGCTGGAAATAAGGAACCGCGATGGTAAGCAACTGTATTACGATGGACGCGGAGATATAGGGCATAATCCCCAATGCAAAGATAGAAGCATTTGAAAATGCTCCTCCTGAAAACATATCCAGCAATCCTTCAAGCCCGCCGGCAGTCTGGCGCTTCAAAGCATCAAGCTGGGTGGGATCTATGCCAGGTAAAACAACAAAACTACCGAGCCTATAAACAAGGATCAAGCCTAAGGTAGTCAGGATCCGTGCCCGGAGGTCTTCAATCCTCCAGATGTTCTTCAGTGTTTCGATAAATCTCTTCATCCGGTTATAGTTTTACTACGGTTCCTTGTTGAGCTTCAATTGCTTTCACCGCAGATTCCGAAAATGCGTGAGCTTTAACTTCAAGTTTGGCGGAAAGTGTTCCGTTACCCAAAATCTTCACCTTATCGCTCTTGCGGGCTAACCCAACAGAAATCAATGTTTCAACATCAATAATCGTCAGATTCATTTTTTCAGCTACCATCTGGAGCGTTCCAATATTGATACCCTTGAATTCCTTACGATTGATATTGGTGAATCCAAATTTCGGAAGCCGACGCTGAATAGGCATCTGTCCCCCTTCGAACCCAACCTTCTTGGAGTAGCCGGATCTTGATTTTGCGCCCTTGTGGCCTCTGGTTGAGGTCCCGCCATGGCCTGATCCTTGACCACGACCAATTCGTTTTTCCGGGTGCACTGATCCTTCAGCTGGTTTCAGATTATGTAGTTCCATTGAATTTAAGTCTTACTAATTAATTACTTAGTTGTCTCGGTTGACACCAGGTGCTTTACTTTTTCAACCATTCCCATGATCTGGGGTGTTGCTTCCACAATGACTGTGGCATGCATACGCCTCAGTCCAAGCGCCTCAAGGGTTCTTTTCTGCCTTTCAGAGGTATGGATTTTACTTGTTGTTTGAGTTATTTTAATCTTAGCCATGGTTTCAAAATTCCGGATTATCCATTAAAAACTTTGTCAAGGCTTACACCCCGATGTTGAGCTACAGTCAGTGCATCTCTCATTTCGACCAGTGCCTTCATGGTGGCTTTCACCAGGTTATGAGGATTCGAAGAACCTTTTGATTTGGCCAGCACATTGTGGATTCCAACACTTTCCAGAACAGCGCGCATGGCACCTCCTGCTTTTACTCCTGTACCTCCTGATGCCGGTTTCAGCCAAACGGTAGCTCCGCCAAATTTTGCAATCTGCTCATGAGGGATCGTTCCGTGGATAATTGGAACTTTGATCAGGTTTTTCTTTGCAGCCTCAACTCCTTTTGCAATAGCAGTAGTAACTTCATTAGCCTTCCCTAAACCACAGCCAACCACTCCATCTTCATTACCAACCACAACAATTGCTGAGAAGCTGAAATTTCGCCCCCCCTTGGTTACTTTGGTTACCCTGTTGATTGCAACCAACCGGTCCTTCAGTTCAAGATCACTTGTTTTTACCTTACGTACGCTAGTAGCCATATTTCTTAGAATTTAAGCCCGCCTTCACGGGCTGCATCTGCCAATGATTTTACTCTGCCATGATATAAATACCCGTTCCGGTCGAAAACCACTTTGCTGATTCCCGTAGCAATTGCCTTTTGAGCAATCAGCTTACCAACGAGTTTTGCCTGGTCAATTTTTTTTGCACCTTCCGCTCCGGCAACCTCTTTCTCTAAAGAAGAGGCCGAAACCAGTGTCCGTCCGGTTAGATCATCGATCACCTGCACAGAAATCTGACGATTGCTGCGATAGACGGAAAGTCTGGGAACCTCCGTTGAACCGGATATATCCTTTCTGATCCTGTTCTTGATCTTGAGTCTGCGTTCACGCTTTGAAAAAGCCATTTCTTATAAATTTTATCTGTAATATATACGTATAATAACCAGCATCAGCTACCAGCTGCCTTACCAGATTTTCTGCGGAGTTCCTCACCAACAAATTTAACCCCTTTGCCTTTGTAGGGTTCCGGTGGCCTTAGTGAACGGATCTTGGCAGCAATTTGTCCAATTAGTTGTTTATCAATACTCTTAAGAGTGATGATAGGGTTACTGCGTCGCTCAGTAACCGCTTCCACGGAAACCTCTTTTGGTAACTGAATTACAAAAGGATGTGAGAATCCTAGATGCAGTTCAAGTATCTGCCCTTCAGCAGTTGCCTTGTATCCAACACCAACCAGTTCCTGCTTAATCTCATAACCCGTTGATACTCCGGTAACCATGTTTTGGATGAGAGCCCGGTAAAGGCCATGCATGGCACGGTGCCTTTTTTGCTCAGTCGGACGGACAACATTTATAATTCCGTCTTCCACTTTAACCTGGATATCGGGATCAACCTGCTGCGCCATTGAACCCAGCGGTCCAACAACTTCAACCAGATTGTCACCGTTTACTTTAACGGTTACACCTGCAGGTAATGATATAGGTAATTTTCCAACTCGTGACATCGTCGAATACTTTTTAATAAACGTAACAAATAACCTCACCACCCACATTTTCCTTGCGGGCTTCTTTTTCCGTCATCAAACCCCTCGAAGTTGAAAGGATGGCTATACCCATACCATTCAATACTCTGGGAAGGTTGTCGACATCGCTATATTTCCGAAGTCCTGGTTTACTGATGCGTTTCAGGCTTTTTATTGCCGAAACCTTCGAGATCGGATGGTATTTCAAAGCGATTTTAATGATTCCCTGTTTATCATCCTCTTCAAATTTATAACTCAGGATATAACCTTTATCAAAAAGAATCTTTGTCATTTCTTTTTTCAGGTTGGAAGCAGGAATCTCAACCACTTTATGCTTGGCCATAATCGCATTACGCACACGCGTCAGGTAATCTGCAATAGGATCAGTCATTTTTATCTAATAATTTAATTACCAACTTGCTTTTTTAATACCCGGTATCAGCCCATTGGAGGCCATTTCCCTGAATGAGATACGGCTTATCCCAAACTGACGCATATAACCTTTTGGCCTACCGGTCAGTTTACACCGGTTATGCAATCTTACTTTGGAAGAATTCTTTGGAAGTTTACTCAAGGCTACAAAATCACCTTCTGCCTTAAGTTTGGCACGCTTCTCAGCATATTTCTCAACCATTTTCTGCCGCTTAACTTCGCGGGCCTTCATGGATTCTTTTGCCATCCCTATTTCTTATTAGTTGATTTAAAAGGAATTCCGAATTCTTTGAGCAGGGCAAATCCTTCTTCGTCGGTTTTGGCAGTTGTTACAAAACTGATTTCCATACCAATCATTGAGTGGATTTTATCGATTTCAATTTCCGGAAAAATGATCTGTTCGGTGATTCCGAGTGTATAATTTCCACGTCCGTCAAATTTAGCGGCAACACCGTTAAAATCCCGGATTCGAGGAAGCGCAACAGCGATCAGCCGTTCGAGAAATTCATACATCTTTTCCCGGCGTAAGGTCACTTTAACTCCAATCGGCATTTTCTGACGAAGCTTGAAGTTTGATATATCTCTTTTAGAGAGGGTCTGAACTGCCTTCTGGCCAGTTATATTGGTAAGCTCTTCCTGAGCCACCTCGATCAGCTTTTTATCGGCCACTGCTTTTCCAACACCGCGGTTGACCACGATTTTTTCCAAGCGGGGAACCTGCATGACTGTTTTATAGTCAAATTCTTTAGTCAGGTGAGGAATAATCTCTTCCTGGTATTTTACCTTAAGGCTAGGTGTGTATTTCATTACTTGATTTCCTCCCCAGATTTTTTGGCATAACGAACCAATTTCCCATTAGCATCCAAACGGCGTCCGATACGGGTCGGTTTTCCGGAAGTCGGATCCAGGAGCATCAGATTAGATACATGAATAGAACCTTCTCTTTTTATGATGCCGCCTTGCGGAGCATTCTTATCAGCTTTTGTATGTTTAGAAAGCATGTTTACACCTTCCACAATAGCCCGGTCGTTTTTCCGGAGTACTTCCAGCACGCGGCCCTGTTGACCTTTGGAGTTACCCGCAATCACGATGACGGTATCTCCCTTTTTTATGTTCATTTTTTTCTGCATGGTCTGTGCTTTTTGATTATAACACTTCAGGGGCAAGTGAAACGATCTTCATATAATTTTCGCGTAATTCCCTGGCAACTGGTCCGAAGATACGTGTTCCGCGAATTTCGCCGGTTGCATTCAAAAGAACGCAGGCGTTATCATCAAACCGTATATAGGATCCGTCGTTTCTTCTGATCTCCTTGGTTGTACGAACAATGACAGCTTTTGATACCGTACCTTTCTTTAGTTCTCCACCTGGCAAGGCGGATTTTACGGTAACAACCACTTTATCGCCAACCGAAGCATATTTTTTACCCGTTCCTCCTAACACACGGATGCACAAAACCTCTTTGGCACCGCTGTTATCGGCCACACTCATCCTGCTTTCTTGCTGTATCATGGTTACTTGGCTCTTTCAATGATTTCAACTAATCTCCAATTTTTCCGTTTGCTCAACGGACGGGTTTCCATGATCCGGACAAGATCACCTTCTTTACAGGTATTTTCCTCATCGTGAGCAACAAACTTGGTGGTCTTGTTGACAAACTTCCCGTATATAGGATGTTTTACCTTTCTTTTTACGGCAACAATTATGGTCTTTTCCATTTTATTGCTGATTACCGAACCGGTACGTTCTTTCCGCAAGTTTCTATTCGATTCCATGGCTTATTGGCTTTTCTTATTTTCAATTACTTGCCGCTTGCGCAATTCGGTTCTTAGCTGGGCGACCATTCGTCTGGTCTCGCGGATATGATGGGGATGATCAAGCGGAGAAACCGTATGGTTAATCTTCATCCGTACCAAATTTGCTTTCTCGGTATCGATCCTTTCGGTAAGCTCTTTGGCCGTCAGTTCGCGAATCTCTACGTTTTTCATTATTCAGTATTTGAGTCTTCAACAAAATCACGCCTGATGATAAATTTAGTCTTGATTGGCAGTTTTTGGGCGGCAAGCCTTAAAGCTTCCTGAGCCAATTCCAAAGAAACACCTTCAGCTTCAAAAAGAATCCTGCCTGGTGTAACCCGGGCAACAAAACCTTCCGGAGCACCTTTACCTTTTCCCATACGTACCTCAGCAGGCTTTTTGGTTATTGGCTTATCAGGAAAAACCCTGATCCAAATTTGTCCCTGGCGCTGCATATGGCGGGTAACAGCAACACGGGCAGCCTCAAGCTGACGGCCGGTCATCCAGCAAGTTTCCAATGCTTTGATCCCAAAAGATCCAAATGCCAATTGGTTACCCCGCTGGGAGTTCCCCTTCATCTTCCCCTTCTGCTGCTTTCTGTACTTAGTCTTTTTCGGTTGTAACATGACAATCTGTTATTATTCAGACGATATTAACCTCTTCTTTTCTTAAATCCTTTTCTCGGAGCTTTTGCACCAATGTTTGGCGACAAATCCCGCTTTCCAAAGATCTCGCCTTTGCAAATCCACACTTTGATGCCGGTGGTACCGACTTTTGTGTGCGCCTCTGCCAAAGCATAATCGATGTCTGCACGTAAGGTATGCAGTGGAATTCTTCCTTCCTTGTAGGTTTCAGAACGTGCCATTTCAGCACCGTTTAACCTGCCGGAAATCTGAATCTTTATTCCTTCAGCACCCATTCTGATGGTTGAAGCAATTGCCATTTTTATAGCACGCCGGTAAGCAATCTTACCTTCAAGCTGACGGGCAACGTTTGCAGCAACAATCACTGCATCCATTTCAGGCCTTTTAATCTCGAAAATATTGATCTGTACCTCTTTGCTGGTAATCTTCTTCAGCTCTTCCTTTAACTTATCAACCTCCTGACCCCCTTTTCCGATAATAATACCCGGCCGGGCAGTATTTACCGTTATGGTAATCAGTTTTAAGGTACGCTCAATAACGATTTTGGAAACACTTGCTTTTGAAAGGCGAGCGTTCAGATATTCGCGTATCTTATAATCCTCAACCAGTTTCTCGGAGAAATCGTTTCCACCGTACCAGTTTGAATCCCAACCTTTTATAATGCCAAGGCGATTGCTAATCGGGTTTACTTTTTGTCCCATCTATGCGTCCGTTTTTTCGACTTGTTTACGACTGTCCAGATAAATTGTCACGTGGTTGGAACGTTTTTTAATCCTGTGGCCTCGACCCTGTGGAGCAGGGCGGAGTCTTTTCAGGATTCGTGCCGAATCCACAAACACTTGCTTAACATATAAATGACTGTCTTCGATCCGAACCCCGTCATTTTTTGCCTGCCAGTTTGAAATGGCCGACATCAGGAGCTTTTCCAATTTCCGGGAGGCTTCTTTCGGGTTGAAACGTAAAACATCCAATGCCCTCTTTACTTCCATGCCCCGGATCATATCGGCAACCAGCCTCATCTTGCGCGGGGAGGTCGGATTATTATTCAAAGCAGCCAGAAATAGTGATTTCCGCTCTTCTTTATTCCGATTTGCCGCTTCTTGCTTTCTGGATCCCATTTTTCTGAGTTTTTATCTTCTCGCTAATGCAATATTCAATTATCTCTTCCGGTTTCCGGCATGGCCTCTGAACATCCGCGTTGGAGCGAATTCACCGAGTTTATGCCCAACCATATTTTCCGTGATGTAAACCGGAATAAACTTATTCCCATTATGAACGGCAACAGTATGTCCAACAAAATCAGGTGAGATTATGCTCCTTCTTGCCCAAGTTTTCACAACCGACTTTTTAGTCGCTGCATTTAAGGCCAGGATTTTCTTCTCCAGACTGAATTCTATAAAAGGACCTTTTTTTAATGATCTGCTCATACAGTAGTTTATTATCAGTTACTTTTTACGTCTCTCAAGAATAAATTTGGACGAAGATTTTTTTGGATGACGGGTTTTGTAACCTTTAGCCAATAAACCTTTCCTCGAACGCGGATGACCTCCTGATGCGCGTCCCTCGCCTCCACCCATCGGATGGTCGACAGGGTTCATAACCACACCCCTTACTCTTGGGCGACGACCTTGCCACCTGACACGTCCGGCTTTTCCATCACTTTCCAAACCATGGTCGGAGTTGGATACTGTTCCAACGGTAGCACGGCAGGCAACCAGAACTAGCCTGGTCTCACCTGAAGGAAGTTTAACAATGGCATATCTGCCTTCCCTTGACACAATCTGTGCATAGGTTCCGGCACCTCTTGCCATGGCTCCACCCTGTCCGGGCCTTAGTTCAATATTATGAACAATGGTACCGAGGGGAATTTCGCCAAGCGGAAGACTATTGCCTATTTCAGGTGCGATACCTGAGCCTGACATTAATTCCTGGCCAACGCTTAAGCCGTTCGGTGCAATAATGTACCGCTTTTCTCCATCGGCATAAACCAGGAGTGCAATACGTGCCGTACGGTTAGGATCATATTCTATTGTGGAAACTTTTGCAGGGATACCGTCCTTATCTCTCTTAAAGTCGATAATCCGGTACATCTGTTTGTGACCGCCGCCAAGATATCTCATGGTCATACGGCCACTGTTGTTCCGTCCACCAGATCTTCTAGCTGGCTTCAACAAAGATTTTTCGGGACCCGTATGAGTGATTTCCTCGTACGTTCCGATAACCTTTTTTCTCTGCCCCGGTGTTACGGGATTAAAAGTGCGAACTGCCATTGCTTAGTTAAATATTGCTGTAAAAATCTATGACATCTCCTTTGTTCAGGGATACAATCGCTTTCTTGAAAGCGCTGCTTTTCCCGCGAACCACTCCGGTCTTCGAAAATCTTGATTTTTGTTTGCCTCCGTAACGCATAGTGTTAACAGAAACAACTGAAACTCCGTACATATCCTGTACGGCTTTCTTAATCTGATTTTTGTTGGCCCTTTTGTCTACGATAAAACCGTAACTCTTAAGGTCTTCGGTCTGGCCCGTCATTTTCTCCGTTACAATCGGCTTGATCAGAATATCCATTGTTACCAGTTCTTATTGTCCGAAATTTTCATTCAAAGCTTCAATCGAACTCTCCAGGAAGGCTACTGACGAAGCATTTAATATATCATAAGTGTTTAGATCCGAGACCATTACAACTTTGACACCCTGTAAATTTCGAGAGGACAAATATATGTTTTTATTCGGTTGATTTAAAACCAATAACAATTTTTTGTTCTCGGATTTGAGGTTTTGTTGCATCTCGACCATTGTGCGGGTCTTTGGTTCATCCATGATGAAATCCTCAACCACCACGATTTGTGATCCTTGAGCCTTATAAGTCAAGGCAGATTTACGGGCCAGGATCTTCACTTTTTTATTCAGTTTAAAACTGTAATCACGTGGAACTGGTCCGAAAACCCGTCCGCCTCCACGAAACAGAGGTGACTTGATGTTACCGGCACGAGCACCGCCGGTTCCTTTTTGCTTCTTGATCTTTTTGGAACTTCCCTGAATCTCATTCCGTTCTTTGGATTTGTGCGTTCCCTGGCGCTTGTTGGCCATGTATTGCTTGACATCCAAATAAATAGCATGATCGTTCGGACTGATGGCAAAAACATCGTCACGCAGCTCCACGGTTCGCCCGGTCTCTTCGCCGGAAGTCTTGTATACTGCTAATTTCATCACTTCTCAATTATTACGTAAGAACCTTTCGCACCAGGAATGGAACCTTTGACAATCATAAGGTTGTGTTCCGGAACAATTTTCAAGATCTGCAGACTGAGCAACTTCACGTTTTTCACACCGCTATGTCCTGCCATCCGCATTCCTTTAAAAACACGGCTGGGATAAGAGGAAGCTCCGAGTGAACCCGGTGCCCTCAGACGGTTATGCTGACCATGAGTGCTATCGCCGACTCCACCGAAGCCGTGACGTTTAATTACACCCTGAAATCCTTTTCCTTTTGTAACTCCGGTGACGTCAACCCAAAGGTCTTGGCTGAAATTATCTACAGTCAGTACGTCACCAAGTTTAAGTACTTCACCATTGTCCTTTTTGAACTCGGCGACTTCGCGTTTTGGTGTGGTGTTGGCCTTCTTAAAGTGACCCAACATCGGTTTTGGGGTGTTCTTCTCCTTTTTATCGTCGAAGGCCACCTGCACAGCTTCATACCCATCAGTTTCCTGGGTTTTGATCTGGGTAACCACACAAGGACCCACTTCAATAACGGTGCATGGAACATTTTTCCCATCAGCAGCGAAAACTGAAGTCATCCCGATCTTTTTCCCGATTAAGCCTTGCATTTTTATTAGCTCTTTGAATTATACTTTTATTTCAACTTCAACTCCGCTGGGCAGCTCCAGTTTCATCAGCGCATCGATCGTTTTTGCTGTCGAGCCGTAGATATCAATCAACCGCTTGTATGAACTCAGTTGAAATTGCTCTCTCGACTTTTTGTTAACGAAAGTTGATCTCAGAACAGTAAACACCCTGGTATGGGTTGGAAGCGGTATCGGGCCGCTAACAACGGCACCTGTGCTTTTTACCGTTTTTACGATCTTCTCGGCAGACTTGTCTGCCAGGTTGTGATCGTAAGACTTCAACTTAATTCTAATTTTCTGACTCATTCCTATATGTATTTATCTACAATAAATCCACTCTTCCAAATACTTTTTGTAACACGGCGATGGCAATTTCACGGGGTACCTCATCATAATGAGATACTTCCATGGTTGAGCTGGCTCGTCCGGAGGTTAATGTTCTGAGTACTGTCACATATCCTACCTGTTCGGCAAGAGGTACAGTAGCCTTAACCACACGTCCACCGGGTTTGTTTTCCATCCCGGCAACCTGGCCACGCCTTTTGTTGAGATCGGCAATTACATCTCCCACATATTCTTCAGGAGAAACGACTTCGAGACTCATGACGGGTTCCATAAGAACCGGTCTCGATTTTTCACAACCCTCACGAAATGCTTTTTGTGCGGCTATTTCAAAAGAAAGTTCATCTGAATCAACCGGGTGAAATGATCCGCCCAGCAAGGTAACTTTCAATTTGTTCAGGGGAAATCCTGCTAAAACACCACTGTTCATCGCGTTTTTAAAACCGCGCTCCACAGCAGTGACATAGGCTTTAGGTAATTGTTCCGGTTGAAGTTCATTAATGAATTCAAGACCTTTTTGAGAAGTTTCAGGAGAAATCCTTACCGATATTTCAGCAAAAAGGTTTTTGCCGCCGGTATCCTTCCTGAAAACAGTATGTATTTCTGTTTCAAGGCGGATAGATTCTTTATAGGCTACCTGAGGTTGTCCGCGGTTAATATCGAGTTTGAATTCCCGTTTCAGTCGGTCCAGAATAATCTCGAGGTGCAATTCACCCATTCCGCTTAAAACGGTTTGTCCGGATTCTTCGTCAATTTTAACCCGGAAGGTCGGATCCTCTTCTACAAGTTTCTGGAGTGCATCGGTCAACTTTGCCATATCGTCCTGGGTTCTTGCCTCTACAGCCATACCCAGAACAGGTTCAGGAAAGGTGATGGATTCAAGCAGTATTCTGGAGCTTTCATCACACAGCGTATCGCCGGTCCTGATATCTTTAAAACCGACAGCTGCACAAATTTCCCCAGCTTCCATCTGATCCCGCGGATTCTGTTTATTTGCGTGCATTTGATATAATCGGGTAATCCTTTCTCTTTTCTCGGTTCGCATGTTAAAAACAGTGGCTCCCGAATGGATTGTCCCGGAGTAAACCCTTAAGTAGGCCAAACGGCCGACAAATGGGTCGGTAGCAATTTTAAAAGCGAGTGCTGCAAAAGGCGCGTTTGAATCTGATTCCCTGGTCAATATCTGGTGGGTCATGGGATCTGATCCCTGAACCGCTCCAACATCAAGAGGGCTTGGTAAAAAGGCAGCAATTGCATCTAGCAGAGGCTGCACGCCTTTATTTTTGAATGCTGATCCGCAAAGCACCGGAATAAGCACCCTTTCAAGAGTTGCTTTCCGTATTGCGGAGATCAGGTCAGCGGTCTGAATGCTATTCTTATTTTCAAAGAATTTTTCCAAAAGCAGGTCGTCCGTTTCACAAACCGTCTCAATCAGCTGATTTCGCCAATCCTCGGTTTGTTCCAGCATATCATCCGGTACGGGAAGGATTTCAGGGTGTGAACCCAGACTATCTTCTTCCGGCCAAATGAGTGCTTTGTTTTGAATCAGGTCGACCACTCCGATAAACTTATCTTCAATCCCGATCGGTATCTGGATCGCCAGAGGCCTTGCCCCCAGTTTTTCCTTCATTTCGTTCAGGACTCCGATGAAATCCGAACCCGGCCTGTCCATCTTATTAACAAAAGCGATTCTTGGAACCTTATATTTGTCAGCCTGATGCCAAACCGTTTCAGATTGAGGCTCAACTCCGCTGACCCCGCAAAAAACGGCGATAGCTCCATCGAGCACCCGGAGAGATCGTTCCACTTCAACCGTAAAGTCAACATGACCCGGGGTATCTATAATATTAAACTTATAGTTCTGCCCGTCATATTTCCAGAAAGCTGTTGTGGCAGCGGAAGTAATTGTAATCCCCCGTTCCTGTTCCTGAACCATCCAGTCCATTGTTGCAGCACCGTCATGAACTTCTCCCATCCGGTGATTAATTCCGGTGTAAAACAGAATGCGTTCGGTAGTCGTGGTTTTTCCCGCATCAATATGCGCCATTATACCGATGTTTCTGGTATAAGAGAGATCTAGTGCCATCCCAACATGTCAAAGAACTTTTGCTCCGGTTAAAACCGGAAATGCGCGAATGCCCGGTTTGCTTCGGCCATTCTGTGCGTATCTTCCTTTTTCTTGAAAGCTGCGCCTTCTTCGTTAAACGCAGCTACAATTTCTGCTGCTAATTTCTCACTCATCGACCTGCCTGCACGCTTACGTGCAAACGCGATCAGGTTCTTGTTACCAATGGATATTTTCCTGTCAGGCCTGATTTCCATCGGGACCTGAAAAGTAGCACCACCCACCCTGCGGCTTTTTACTTCCACGGCAGGTGTGATATTTTCGAGGGCTTTCCTCCAAACATCAAGTGCGGATAAACCGGTATCCTGGGTTTTCTTTTCCACCAATTCCAAAGCATCGTAGAAATTGGCAAAAGCAATACTTTTCTTCCCGCTGTACATCAGGTCATTAACGAAGCGGGTGACCCGGACATCACCAAATTTGGGATCCGGAAGTACTATATTCTTTTTGGCTCTCGCTTTTCTCATGGGAAAATTGCTTACTGTAACAGACTATTTTTTTGGCCTTTTGGCACCGTATTTTGATCTTCTCTGCTTTCTGCCATCTACTCCGGCAGCATCCAAAGTTCCCCTTACCATATGGTAACGTACCCCCGGCAAATCTTTAACCCTGCCACCACGAACCAGCACGATGGAGTGCTCCTGAAGGTTATGACCTTCACCCGGTATATACACGTTGACTTCCTTCTGATTGGTCAACCGCACCCTGGCAACTTTGCGCATGGCAGAGTTTGGCTTCTTTGGGGTGGTTGTATAAACCCTGACACATACCCCGCGGCGCTGCGGACAAGAATCAAGAGCCGGAGCTTTGCTCTTATCATTCTTACTGATTCTTCCTTTTCTAACTAATTGCTGTATCGTAGGCATTATGAGCTATTTTAATCCCGCTTGTTTTTAACAAAATGGTTCGCAAAGGTAAAAGTTTTTTTTAGAAAAACGAACGCCAATGCAAAAATTCAAAAAAAAAGTCCCGGATGACCGGGACTTGATATCATTAACCTGACCGCTATCAGTTTATCAGGGGTACTTCAAAATTACAACCGTCTCGTCCGGATCATTCGGGCTTGTTCCTCTTACAAGGGAGAAAACACTGGAAAAGAAATCAGTCTCGACAGGAGCAGAACCTTTTTTCTTGCCAAAATGAATAATCAAATTGAAATTGTAAGTTGTATTTGTCTCTTTCAAATCAATCGAATACCAAGTAATCCCATTTTGGCGTTTTTCAAATTCAAACTCAACTGACTGCGGGCCTTCCGACTCATTCCGAAGTTCCACTGCATATACATGATATGAAGCCGGGCCGTCTAACCCAAAAGTCGCAATCTCCCATTTTCCGTCATGACTCGAAACTCCACCACTGACAACAACCACTTTTGAAGACTTATTGTCATCATGCGAGTTTTGGGAGGGGGAGCCTATTGGAATCCATGTCATGATACCAATAAACAATAAAACCGCTATGTTCTTTTTCATATGACCTGCTTTCGGTTATTCAAAATCTTACCATCACTTAAGTTAATCCGCTTTCCTTTACAAAGGTAACCCCTCTTTTTGAATTTTTTTCATTCTTAACAGAAATTTGACAAAAAACATTAAAAATGTGTGGAAAATGCAATCTGAGGGCACTGAAATAATGTCCTATATTTGTTGAAGAGTTCCAAACGGCAAGAATTGAATGGTTAAAATTAGCAGGATACCGGTTCAAGTTATCATTTTTCTTCATCTGATACTATCCGGTAACGTTTCTGCCAATCAATCGGGATTACCTGTTGATTCCGATACCGGAAAATTGTATCAGCTGGTGCTGCGGGGACAACGAACCACTGCCGCCACTTTTTTATATAAATATCTGTCCGGTAATAAAATACATTCGGATGGCGAACTTGCCACAGGATGGCTGGAATTTGCCATATTCAGCGGCTGGTCGGATACTGCAGGATTCTCGATTGCAGAGGATGCCTATAACACCCATCTCAAATACAGGGTCGATTCAAAAGATTCCAGCAAGGTGCATGCAGACAGGTTACTATATCAATCCCTTTTAAAGGCTGCTAACGGTTTATACAAACAGGCGGCCGACAGCCTGCTGGCGTCGATCGCAATCCGGCCTTTAGTTGGTGGTTTGAATGAGATTCTCCTTGCAGATTCTTATGGGAAACTGGCCAGATTCTATAAAGAAACCGGCGACCTTTTTGAATCCGCCAGGAATTTCAGAAGATCGATCAGTTTAAACAAAAAGATGGGCAATGACCGGGCACTAGTCCTGGCTGAAGACTTAAGTGATCTGAGTTCGGTTATGTCGTCGATGGATAATATGGAAGAGGCAGAATCATTGCTGAATGAATCCCGTTCCATTTATGTAAAACTCGATACTTTACAGGCCATATCGCAGGTTGATAATGAACTTGGGGTTTTGTTCGTCCGGCGGCTTGAATATCAGGTTGCCTTGAAGTATTTCATTCAATCACTCCGTGAAAAAAAGCGGGTTCCTCAAGTCAGAGACGGGGAGTTTGTTGTTGTTTATAATAATATCGGAACCTGTTACCATTATTTATCCGTTGAAGACAGTGCACGCCATTATTTCTCCCAGGCAGTGGATTATGCACTACGATCAGGTACGAACCCAGCTGAGTTCTATGGGAACCTTGGCATCAGCTATGGTGCCTATGCGGATTACTCCACTGCGCTTGTCTATTTCCAGCAAGCACTATGGTACCTGGATCCTACCAATATAGCTTGTTCGAAAACAGATCTGGCTACCAATCCCCGTATCAAAATGGCGACCCCCAGATTGGCCGAGTTCACTGCATTCAAGGCACACACTTTACATCGGAGGTATAATCAGCTGCATCACACGGAAGACCTCATTAATGGGTTAAAAACCTTTAGTGTCGCCCTTGAAATGATCGATACGCTGAGATATATGTATTCATTTGAAAGCAAACCCTATCAATCAAAAGAGACTAAAATTCACTATTTCAACGCCCTGGATATGGCGCTGGATCTATATCATATTACCAGGGAGCAACAGTACCTGGATTCCGCCTTCCGGTATTCTGAAAGAAATAAATCAGCTATTCTGAATGAATTCCTCCGTACCAATCAGGCCAAGGAACAATTGGAAACCTATGCGCCATGGATAAGGCAAGAGGACAGCATTAAACAGTTGATAAACACAAAAGAATCAAGCAAGATCAAAGCTTCTTCCGGATTAAAAGCCAATCATGCCATCGTTTCATTGTGGCAGGACAGTATAGATCAACTGACTGATGAATTGAGAAGTTTAGTCATAGATGCGCAAAAGGAACATCCTGGCTATTTTAGCAGTGTATACTCCAACAAGGGATACCTCCCAAACGAAATCCAGCGATTGATACTTCCGGGCGAAGCGATGCTTGATTATACAGTAGTGCAAAACACCAGGCTGGAGGAAGACTATATGATCGTGATCGTTTTGACCCGGGATACCATATTTTCTTATAATGATACATTACCTAAAGATTTCAGGACAGATATCGATGCCTTCCGTTCAACCATCACCTCTTTTGTTGACGCAAGAAATTTTCAGGAGTTCTGCCGACTGTCCACCCAGATGTACCGCTACTTTTTCGAACCCATTGAAAAATTCACAGGAATAGACAAGTTGATCATTCTACCTGATGAGGAGCTCGGGCTTTTACCGTTTGAGATTTTTTTATCAGATACGATTAAACCAAAGGGATCAGATTTCAGGAAGCTGAGCTATCTCAACCGTAAATACCAGATCTCCTATATTTCATCCCATGAACAATTTTACCAATTCAGGAGCAAATCGAGGAAGACAAAAAAACTGACTGTTTATGGTTTTGCCCCTTTTATCTCCAGCGGAATAAATCTGGATACTTTTAATTTGTTACCTCTTGGGAGTTCAGGAGAGGAGATCAAGTACATCGGTTCCTATTTCAAGACTAAAACTTTTGATAACCAAAAAGCCGGGGAACAGACCCTCAAGCGTGCCTTTCAAACAAATTCGGTAATCTCACTATCCACCCATGGGATCATGGACCTGAAAGAACCAATGCAATCCAGACTTCTGTTAAATCCGTCTGAACCCGATGGAATCCTGTACCTTTTCGAGATGATGTCACTAAAAATCAAGTCGCCCCTGGTCATATTAAACGCATGTAATACCGGAACCGGAAAATTACAGGTCGGGGAAGGAATCCTGAGCATGGCCAGGGGGTTCCAATTTGCCGGCGTTCCAACGTTGATTACCACATTATGGCCGATCGACGATCATTCATCCGCAACAGTCATGAATATGTTCTTCAGAAATATCAGGGATGGAATGGATCAAAGGGAAGCCATGATGAAAGCAAGGAATGTCTATATTGATCAAGCCAATAAAGCGACAGCTGCACCCTATTTCTGGGCAGGGCAAGTTATCATTGGAGATCCGGGTCACATTTCCATCAGGCAACGCATTCGTCCGGGTGTTATTGCGGTCTGGCTTGTTTTGGCAGGACTGATGCTTACCTCCCTGTGGTTCATATATAAAAAGGTCCGGTAATCTCTGCCGGCTCTTGAAACTAAAAAAAAAAAACATAGCTTTGCTGACCAAATTTTAACAATTAAGTTTTCTCATCATTTTACCAGTAATTAAGGGAGTTATGAAAGTTTATCAGACGAATCAGATACGGAACCTTGCACTTCTCGGCAATTCGGGATCAGGTAAAACAACCTTGGCCGAATCGCTGTTATTTGATGGAGGTGTGATCAGCAGGCGAGGGGATGTTGGCAGCAAAAACACAGTTTCTGATTGCCAGGAAATTGAACATGAGCGAGGCAATTCTGTTTATGCAACCGTTCTTTATACTGAATATAAGGATCACAAAATCAACATTATTGACACCCCAGGCGCAGACGATTTTGTTGGTGCCACCATTGCAGCATTAAGTGCGGTTGAATCTGCATTGCTGCTGATCAATGCACAGAACGGGGTTGAAACCGGAACTGAATCCCTGATGAGGTATACCAACAAGCACCATAAACCGGTCATTCTGGTAATGAATCAGCTGGATCACGAAAAGTCACACTTCGACAAGGCAGTTGAAAGTGCCCGTGACGCATTTGGGCAGAAGGTTGTTGTAGTACAGTACCCGATGAATGAGGGCGTTGGATTTGATACTGTTATTGATGTAATTCGCAAAAAATCAATCAAATATCCCATCGGCGGCGGGGCTGCTGTTGAAAGTGAACTCCCTGCAAGCGAAACGAAGAAGGCCGGAGATTATCTTGCCCGGCTAATCGAATTAGCTGCTGAAGCTGATGAAAACCTCATGGAAGCTTTCTTTGCCAATGATACCCTGACCGATGATGAGTTACGTGAAGGGTTGAAGAAGGGTATTGCTGACCGTGGAATTTTCCCGATTCTCTGTACATCGGCAAAGAATGTACAGGGAACGCAGCAGTTATGTGATTTTGTCATTAATTATGCTCCAACACCTGATCAGGCAGTTTATAAATTCAAGAACGGACAGGAGATTAAAGTTGGCGCATCGGGACCTAACATTGCTTTTGTATTTAAGACATTTACCGAGCAGCATTTGGGAGAGATTAACTTCTTCAAGGTTATTTCAGGCAAACTCACCGAGAGCATTGATTTATTGAACCTGAACACCAACGCCAAAGAACGGGTCTCACAGCTGTTCGCTGTTGCCGGCAAAGGACGTCAGAAGGTTGACACCATGTTTCCCGGTGACATTGGAGGTACCGTAAAGCTTAAAGATACCCGCACTTTTACAACCCTGGCCGACAAAAACGTTGACTCCCCCATTCAGCCTATTGAAATGCCGGAACCAAAATTCCGTGCCGCCATTAAGGCTAAAGAGGAATCAGATGATGAGAAGTTGGGTGAAGCCCTGCATCGTTTGCATGAAGAAGATCCCTCACTTCTTGTTGAGTATTCAAAAGAACTCAAGCAGATCATTCTTCACGGACAGGGTGAATACCATTTGAATATTGTTAAATGGCTGTTGGATAATACTTTCAAGATACCGACTGAATATCTTGCACCGAAAATCCCTTACCGGGAAACCATCACGAAAGTTGCGCAGGCATCTTATCGTCACAAGAAGCAGTCAGGTGGCTCCGGTCAGTTTGGTGAGGTCCATATGATCATTGAACCTCATGAAGAAGGTGTACCGGAAAAAACCCTTTTTAAAATAGACGGCAAAGAAATGCAGCTTTCCATTCGCGGCAAGGAAGAAATTCCATTGGATTGGGGTGGCAAACTGGTTTATTACAATTGTATTGTCGGGGGTTCGATTGAAGCCCGTTTCATGCCGGCTATTCAGAAAGGTCTGATGGAGAAACTCGAAAACGGCCCGCTTACCGGATCATATGCCCGTGATATCCGTGTGTTCGTTTATGACGGCAAGATGCACCCGGTTGACTCCAACGAAATCTCATTCCGGTTAGCCGGAGCAAAAGCTTTTGCTGAAGCATTCCGCAAAGCCGGTCCGAAAATCATGGAACCAATTTATGATGTTGAGATCCTGGTTCCCGGCGACCGTATGGGTGATGTTATGAGCGACCTTCAGGGCAGGCGTGCCATGATTCTGGGTATGAATTCAGAGGGCAGGTATGAACACCTCCGGGTCAGGGTACCGCTGGCCGAGTTAAATAAGTATTCAACTACTTTGAGTTCACTGACTAACGGAAGGGCAACCTACACCATGAAATTCAGTGAATATGCTTTATGTCCGGCGGATGTTCAGGAAAAACTCCAGGCTGCCTACACGGCTGAGGAAGAAGAATAGGCTTTCGGCGGAGACGGATTGTAATCCGTCTCTACATGAAAAATGCCGGCTCCTTGAAGAGCCGGCATTTTTTTATCTTATCAGGGTCAGAAACCCGTAGTACATCTTTTCGTTGATCTTCCCCTTGTAGCTGACATCATCATAACCGGTAGCGGATATAATATAATAATAGGTACCTGAAGGGGCCGGCTTGCCATCATTCATATATCGGCCGTTCCATCCTTTTTCCAAGGTTTTGGGATCCGTCCACTCGAAAACCACCCTGCCCCACCTGTTCATGATTTTACCGGAAAAACTTTTAAGAGAAACAGCCTTAACCTGGAAATAATCGTTGGCTCCATCTTCGTTCGGGGTAAAAACATTGGGAATCTCCAATAATGAAGAGTCCACCTTGATGTATCCTTCGGGTGAATAGACATTGGTACACTGGAGGTATCTGGATATCAAGCGGCTGTCGTATTCGCCAGGACGTTCCAGAGACAATTTTGTTTCGGATGTTGTATAAAGCTCAGCGGTATCAGTAATCTCGAAGAATTCCCAATCATAAGAGATACTGTTTTCGGAACCGCCATTTGATGAGGAATCCACTTTCATAGTGACTTCAAGCGGAGCTTCACCGGTTTTTGGGGTTACTGAAAAGGATGCATATACCCCATAAAGCGTCAGGGTCGTGTCATGGAAACAGGTGAAATTATCGGTAACCCTGAAAATATAATTCAGATTTCCTTTATTCAGTGGAGGTTTTATCCTGGCTATTCCGTTCCGGTCCGATTGTATGCCAATCCCATTCCAGGTAAAATCAGCCTGAGCATACGTGTTTTCGAATTCAAAAGTATCCTTCGTCCAAGGAACGGGGGTAACAAAACCGGTTAACCCGATTTCGCTGCCGCTGCAAATCGATGACTGATCAGAACGGGTTCCTTCAAATGAAGGTCGCATGGCAATATAAACGTGCAATTCCGGAATATTTTTGGCCGCCGGGCCGGTGGTTCGGCTGGTCACATAAAGACGGAGGGTATAGTGACCACCCTCAGGAAAGGCAAATGAAACATTTTGTCCTGTTTTGATTAACCCGTCGAACCCAAAATCCCAGGTAAACGTAACCTGGTTAGGATCGAAAGAGGAAAAATCTGCATTTAATCCTTCGGCCATGAATATGATAGTTTTACCTGGGCAGGTTCTCAACGTGTCGACCGCTGGTTGTTTGATCCTGACAGTATAATCACCCTCCTGGGCATAAATCATGGCAGGCAGAAAACAAGTTGAAAAAAGTACGGCCATCAGACCTTTGCGAAAAAACAAACGGTATTTCATCAATATCAGCACTTACTGTTAATGAGTTACAATATTAGTAAATCTTCGCCAGAAATCTTCAATCATTTGGTCACTCCCTCATACGGGACATTTGCTATTTTTGGCGTACTTTCCGGCACTACAACCACTAACGATAATTTGGGCAATTCCGTATTTCTAAAGATTTAAAAGTGAGCAATATTCTTAAAGACTTAAACCCTACTCAGCATGAAGCCGTCATGCAAACGGATGGACCCATGCTGGTCATCGCCGGTGCAGGTTCGGGAAAAACCCGGGT
>Ga0172379_10001332_pt1 | contig 50099 bp, 44 predicted proteins | sample GrowelOW334metaG_FD_119756 | JGI IMG/M metagenome (GOLD analysis project Ga0172379, IMG submission 119756) | Groundwater microbial communities from an aquifer near a municipal landfill in Southern Ontario, Canada - Groundwater well OW334 metaG | ecosystem: Environmental > Aquatic > Deep... | reverse complement strand
TCCCGTTTTGGCCGAGATAAAGACAATCGGCGCAAAGCTGGCTTGAGCGAAAACTTGCTGGTAATATCTGATAAACTTGTCAAATTTAGCTTCAAAATTGGAGATTTCATCGCATTTATTGATAACAAGAATCAACCCTTTGCCTGTTTCAGTGGCTAAATTTAATAAAGATTTGTCTTGATGGCTAATAGTTTCTTTAACATCAAAAACATCAATAATAATATCGGCTTTTTGAGCGGCGAAAATGGATTTTTTAACTCCGGTTTGCTCAAGCTCGGATTGAATTTTTCTTTTTCTGCGGACGCCGGCTGTGTCAACCAAAGTAATGAATTTTTCATTATGGCAAATTAAAATATCTTGCGGTTCGCGCGTGGTGTGGGGGATATTGGAAACAATTACCCGTTCTTCTCCGATTAATCTGTTTATCAAAGTTGATTTTCCGACATTCGGTTTTCCAAAAATTGCCACCTTCGTGCTGGGCGGCGCGGATGTTTCAAATTTTTCCGGTTGGCTGCCGAAAGATTCCAGTGTTTTTATAATTTCGTCCAATAAATCTCCGGTTCCGATGCCGGTAACAGCCGAAACAGGGTAGGCCTGATTGGTGCCCAATCTTTGCCATTTGAGTTCATCAAGAAAATTTCTTTTTTTCAAAGAATCCGCTTTATTAAAAACCACGAAAAATGGTTTTTTTGATTTTTTTATTATTTGGCTGAGTTTTAATTCAAAGTGGGAAATTTTTTCATTAACATCCAAAACGAAAAGAAGTAAATCCGCTTCCTTAATTGCAATGGAAACTTGTTTTTCAACTTCTCTTTCCAAACTTGACGGTTCTGATTTTTCATTAATCAAACCGCCTGTGTCAATCAAAATGAATTTTTTGGTTTGCCAAGAACAGATATCGTAATTTCTGTCCCTGGTTGTTCCGGGCATTGACGAAACAAGCGCCTTTGATTTTGAAATCAGGCGATTAAATAAACTTGATTTTCCGACGTTGACTTGACCTACTAAAGCAACTTTATACATACCAGGTAGTGAAAATTTGACAATTATTAATCAACTATCAAATTTTAAAATATTAATTAAATTATTTTAATAAAACCTTTTTTGTCTTGTATTTTTTGTCCGACCAAGAGATAAACGATAGAATCTTTAAAACTAATTTATTTACTTAATAAATATATTTTATCTATAAACCGGGAAGATTATAGGCGGACAAGTCAAATTTCTACTAACCTGGCATAATATTTTTTTATTTTTCCCCCAGAACAATTAAAAAGTCATAATCATAACTACTGGTAAGAGTTTCTAAATTAGCCGGTATTTCTTGAATAATTTCGGCATTTAAATTATCTTGAAGCTGGCTGAGTGCTCCCGGTTGATTGGATTTTTTCGGGAAAATAACGGTTTTTGTCCAATCTTGAGTTGGCGTATTGCCGGTGAAAACAACTTCATAACTATCGGATAAAAGAGTGTCGCCGATTTCTTTAGCCAAATTATTGATAGTAGTGCCGTTTAAAATAACAATTTTAGGAATAGTGATAATCGCTGGTGTTTCGGGAGATGTATTGGAAACAAATGTTTCCGGATTGAAAATATTTTTAGCCATTGCGGCCAATTCTTTGAAATCTCCGGTTCTTGTTTTTAAAATATAAGCGCCGTTTGAAGCAATTTCATTTTTCAGCGGTCCTTTCGGTTCAATCTCAATTATTTGACTGCTGATATTTCCCTGTTCCACGGCTAAAAGCAATTTAGCCAATTTGACGGTTTCATTAAAACTGAGATTTGAACTGACATTATTTTTAAAAAGATTATAAAATCTCAAAATTTTCGCCGGCTGGGACAATAAATTTAATTTTTCCACTTTTTGCTTGATGGCGGAAATTATTTTTTGCTGCCGCTTGGAACGGGCGAAATCAGAACCTTCATTATTTGATCCGTGTCTTGAACGGGCGAATACCAGAGCTCTGTCGCCATCCATTATTTGCAGTCCTTTTTCAAATTTTACTATCCGATAATTGTATCCCGCGCCGGGAAATTGATAATCAACAAAAGTTTTATCAACATTCACTTCAACGCCCCCTAATTCATCAACGATTTTTTTAAAAATATTAAAATCAACTCTTACCCAATAATGAATGGGAATATTGAATACATTGCTCACGACTTGCGAAGCCAACTTGCCTCCATTTCCTTTTTTCATCCCCAATGAATTGGCGGCATTGATTTTTTGCCAATCATAACCGGGGATCGGCACGTATAAATCGCGGGGGATTGACAAAAGAGCCAGTTGTTTTGTTGACGGCTTGTAGCTGGCCAAAATCATAGTATCTGTTAAATAAGGCCCGTCATGATTTTCTCCGCCAATGCCCAAAATTAAAATATTAACTCTGTTTGAAAGTTCTCCTTGGAGTATTTGATCTCTGCTGATAATCAGATTAACTGCGTTTTTCCAGAAAGAAATTCGTCCCAAATCGCCGATTGAACTGTTTTGTGAAATAATGGTATTGGTTGAAAATAAAACAATAATTACTGCCAGTACTGCCAATATTCTAAAAATCGGACGATGCAGTCTGATTTTTTCAGGTTGGATTTTGATTTGAGGAATATCTTGATCATCCTCAAAATTTTTAATTAAATCAATTTTATGGCTTGTCATCGCGAATCATTTTTTAACATAATAACAGTAGTAATATTATAGCAAAAAATCAAAATTGAGCAAGGATTGTAAGGATTTGTAGATTTATGTTATAATGCCATAATATTTTGAGCTTGTGGATAACCCTGTTGTTTAAATCGTGAATAAGCTTATAATAATATTTAAAGAGTCCTATTTTAATAAAAGGTTTTTAATTTTATATCATCTATACTATGGAAAAGAAAAATAAAAAAGGTTTTACCTTAATTGAGTTGTTAGTGGTCGTGGCGATTATGGGTTTAATGGCCGCCTTGGCAATTGTCTCTTTAAACCAAGCCAGAGCTAAAGCTCGTGATGCTCGCCGCGTAGCGGATATTAAACAAATTCAAACCGCTTTAGAGTTGTATTATATGGATCAGAATAAATATCCCGATGCTCCTGCGACCGGTGTTATTGATGGAGCTTTGTGTTTGGGAGGAGGTGGTTTTGGCGCACCTGGTTCTTGTGGAGCTCCTGTTTATATGGGTTTGGTTCCTTCAAATCCTATGCCGCGTGCTGATGGTGCTTGCGCTGATACAAATTATACTTATGCAGTTACTACTAACGGTAGTAGCGTTAATACCAGTTATCATATTACTTGGTGTCTTGGCGCTAAAACCGGCGAATTGGGATCTGGAATTCATCGTGCTACCCCGGCAGGTTTGATTGATTAATAAGTTCATAAAATAAAGCACGCTTAAATTTTTTATCATGAAAAAAGGCGGATTTGGTTTTTGGGAAGCATTGATTGTTATTCTTGTTATAATCGGTTTAATTGTTGTTGTCGCTAAAATGTTTCTTGGCGGTGAAACTGGACTTAGGGATGCGGAACGTCTTTCTGATATCAGGCGTGTTAGAAATGCTTTACAACTTTATTATTTAGATCAAGGAAGATATCCAATTAACAATATTCCTCAAGGTTTAGGTGGAAAATGTTTAGACAACAGTCCGCAAGGTTTTAATGAATCTTGCGGACAAGTTGTTTATATGACAATAGTTCCAACCGCTCCTTTGCCAAGAGCCGAAGGAGTTTGCGGCCAGGAAAATAGTTTTTACGATCAAGATTATACTTATTTTGCCCAATTAGACGGCTCAAGTTATGCAATTAGATATTGTTTGGCGAAAAGAGTGGCTAATATGAAAGCCGGTTTGCACTGGGCAACGCCTCAAAATATTGCTGATCCGTGATGTCGCTAATTTGCAAGAATATGGTTATTAATTTTACAAATTTGCCAAAGACATTGGATAAAATTATAGAAGCCGGCTGGCTTCTAATTTTTGGTTTAAGTCCGATATTTTTTTGTCCATGGGTTTATGGCACTTGGCAAATTGGAGAGTATTTTTTATTTCAAGTTTTAACCGAAATTATTTTATTTGTTTGGCTGGCAAAAATAATTTTTGAATCGCGGACTAATGCGGCAAATAGTCAGCGTGAGTCTGTGTTAAGTCAGCGTAAGTCGGTGATGTTCAGGATTTTGCCGGCAATTATTTTTATTGTTATTCTCGGTCTGGCTACGATTTTCTCCAAATCTCCTTATCATAGTTTTTGGGGTTATTATCAGCGCAAAATGGGGTATATTATCTGGCTCCATTTTTTTGCTTTTTTTTCTATTTTGTTTTTCAATCTTAAAGATAAAAAACAGATTATCAGAATTTTTTACGCCATTATCGGTTCTTCGGTTGTTGTGGTTGTTTACGGTTTTTTGCAAATTTTCGGACTTGACCCATTCCCTTGGAGCGAATCGCCATTCTTCAATTCAAGAATTTTTTCAACTTTGGGACAACCGAATTTTTTGGCTTCTTGGCTTTTATTGATTATACCGATAATTTTTTGGGCATTATTTAAAGTCGCGAGGCATTGGACCAGTAAGAATAATTTTTTTAATAGAATTTTTAAAAGACCCTTAATCGCTTGTTTATTATTTGGAACAATTATTTCTTTGGTTCTAACCCAAAGCAGAAGCGGATGGATTGGATTTTTTATCGCTTTTTTCTTTTTCATCATTATTTGGGCTTATTTCAAAAAACAAAAACGCTTATCATTGCTTTTGTTGATTTTATTGGCAGTAATCATTCTCTTTGTTATTTATTTGAATTTTAATCCTATCGCTCCGCAAAAAGGCGATTCTTTTTTAATCGCTCGTTTAAAAACTCTGACTAATTTTAATGAGACGGGCAAGCTCAGATTAATCTGGTGGGGAAACAGTTTGGATTTAATCAAGCAAGCGCCGATCTTTGGATATGGACCGGAAATTCAAAGATTTCTTTTTATTCCATATTATCAGCCTGATTTCGCGGTTTTGGAAGCGATTAACAGTTATCCGGATCGGGCGCATAATGATATTTTAGACACATTGCTTATTGGCGGAATTTTGGGTCTAATCAGTTATTTATTTTTAATCATCAGTGCTTTTTGTTTAGGTTTGAAATCTGTTTTTAAATCAAAATTAGAAATTTTAGTTTTACTCACAGGCCTAATCGGCTATCTCGTTTCCATCCAATTTTCTTTTCACGTTATTCCTACGGCTGTTTATTTTTGGGGTTATCTGGCAATTGTATTAAAAATTTCTTTATTACCGGAAGAAGCAAATAATGATTATGCGAATCAATAAAATTATTTTAATAATTATTCTGACAGTTTTATTCATCAGCGCTGTCTGGTTTTTGAATATTAAAATTTTATTGGCCGACCATTATCTAAAAGAGGCGATTGCTTATCGCAAGGGAAACAGTTGGCCGGTTTCTCTGGTAAATTATGAAAAAGTTTTATTTTATCAACCCAAAGAACCGTACTATCAGCAGTCTTTTGCAAATAATTTATTAAGCGGGTTGGATTTTTACAAAAGTAATGATTCAAAAATTAAAATTCTTGATTTGGCAATCAGCCAGATGAAAAAAATTCCTGAAAGAGACCAGGTTTTTGAAGTTAAAACTTATTTGGCCAGGATATATTCTCAAAAAGCCAATTTAACCAAAAATCAAAATGATTTTTTACTGGCCGAGAATGCCTTTAAACAAGCGGCAGAAATATCGCCGAAAATGGCGGCAATTTATAATGACTGGTGCCAATTAAAAATTTATCAGGAAAATTGGCCTCAGGCTTTGGAAATGTGCGAAAAATCATTTTCTTTATATCCTGATTTAAATAATCCTCAAATGAACAATCTGCATCGAGAGATGGTAAAATCGGAATTGTCCACCCTTTATGATAAATTCGGCCAAATTTATTTTAGCTTGAAAGATTATAAAAAATCAGAAGAAATGTATGTTCAGGTTTTAGAACTTGTACCCTTATCTCGGCCCGATGTTTGGAAAAAAATTGCCGATATTTATTATATTCAAGGGGACATGGATATGGCTATCCAAAAAAATATGCACGGCTATGATTTAAATCCGAAAGATCTGACCTGGCCATTGGCCATTGCTGTGCTTTATCAGGAAAAAGGCAATTTGGAAATGGCCCGCCAATACGGCCAAAAAGCATTGAAACTTAGTCCTGACAATGTTCAGATTAAAAACTTTTTAGAAAACCTTAAGTAAAAAATAATTTATGTATGCACAATGTGTTTGCGGGGCAACTGACTATAAAATAATTTTAAATCTTACCAAAGAAGGAAAAAATTATAAAATTTTAATTTGTAAAAAATGCGGACTATCTCGCACTTGGCCCGTCCCGCTTGAAGGGGATGAAGATTTTTATCAGAAACAAGATGATTATTTGGAACGAAAAGCCAGTCTTTGTCTTTGGCGATCATTTGCGAAATTTTCTTTATCAGGGCTTAAAAAATATAAAAAATCTGGCAAGCTGTTGGATATCGGATGTAATCTGGGTGTTTTGGTTAAAGAAGCGCAAACACTCGGTTTTAACGCTTACGGGATAGACCCTTGTGGCCCAGCCATTAAAGAAGGAAAGAATATTTTTAATCTGGATGAATATTTGATGACCGGAAATTTAGCGACTCTTAATTTCTCCGAAGCTTCTTTTGATGTTGTTACCTTAATTCATTGTCTTGAGCATATCAGTGATTTGAATTCTATTTTAGAAAAAATATATTTTATTTTAAAAAAAGACGGTATTATTCTGGTTGAAGTGCCGAATTTTGACAGTTTCTGGCGAATATTATTGCGTCAGCGATGGTATAGTTTTAGCCTTAAACAGCATATTTGGCAGTTTGAAAAAAAATCTTTAAAAAATATTTTAGAAAGAAATAATTTTTTTGTATTAAAAATAAATACTCGCCACAATATGTATCATCGTTTAAATTTTAGTATTGTGGGTTTGATAAAATCAGTAGTTTCTATGTTAGCTTATATATTTAGAAAAGGAGATGATTTAATTATTATCGCTAAAAAATGTTGAAAAATTTTAAAATTTCTGCTTGTTTGGTAGTGAGAAACGAAGAAAAGAATATTAGAAAATGTCTTGATAGTATCAAGACAGTGGTTGCTGAGATTATTATTGTTCATGATGGGCCATGTCAAGACAAAACCATAGAGATATCCCAAGAATACACGGATCTTATTTTTATTCGCGAATACGCGGGAATATGCGAATTACATTATCCGTTTGTTTTTCAAAAAGCCAGTGGTGATTGGATTTTAAAAATTGATGCTGATGAATTCCTGTCTGTAAATCTTAAAAAAGAATTAATGAATTTAGCCGATCAAAATAAGGTTGATGCATATGCTTTTTTATGGGTATGGTATAATTCTCTGAATCAGCGATATTTCAGAAAAGAAAATCGTTATAAAACTTGTTTTCTCAGAAAAGAAAAAATGTATTTTTTGGGATTGCCCCATAATCCTCTTTTAACTGAAGGTAGTCTTAAAAAAAATAATTTAATTTTAGGACATGTTTATAGAAAGCAATCTTTCAGAATCTGGTTTAAAAATAATTATCGTTGGGCAAAAATTCACGCAGAATATTTATTAAAAGATTTTAATGAGTTACCCGCTTATCAAGCCCAGAGAGAAGACTGGCTGAAAAAACGGCCTGTTTATCTTAAAGCGCCTTTATTTTTTCTTCCTTTAAAGATATTTAAAACTATTTTTGAGAGAATTTTCAAAGAGCATATTCTTAATAATCCGACAATTGGACTGCAAAAATTAATTCTTGATGGTGTTTTCTATCAATTTTTTCTTTGTTGGAATTTATGGAAGTTAAAACATTTTAAGAAATAAATATGAATATTTCTATTATTATCGTTAATTATAATGCCCAAGATTGGCTTGAGGATTGCCTTAGGTCAATTTTAAAATATTCAGCGGATATTAAGTTGGAGATCATAGTAATTGATAATAACTCCACCGATGAATCAAAAAAGTTTATCAGAGAAAAATTTTCTACCATTAAACTGATTGAAAGTGATAAAAATTCAGGTTTTGGACAAGCCAATAATCAAGCAGCTGAAATCGCAACCGGCGATATTTTATTTTTCCTGAATCCCGACACTTTAATTCAGGAAAATATTTTTCAAAAAATTATTAATGCTTTTGAACAAGATTCCAAAATCGGCATTGTCGCCCCGCAGTTGGTTCTGCCCGACAATTCGCCTCAACCTTGGGCTTATGGGAAAGAAGAGGGAATAATGGGAATAATTAAGAATAAGTTTAAAAATAACTTATCAGCTTATCAACTTGCCAACTTATCTGCTGAATTTGACTGGGTTTCCGGAGCGGCCTTGGCTATTCGGCGTGATATTTTCGAAAAAATTAACGGTTTTGACGAGAAATTTTTTATGTATTTTGAAGACAGAGATTTGTGTTTAAGAACCAAGAAATTGGATTATAAAATAGCAGTTTTGCCGGATGCAAAAATTATTCATTTCGGCGGAAAAAGTTCAGGCGGGGACAAACAGCGCAAAAAATTATATTACCAATCGCAGAATTATTTTTGGCGAAAACATTACGGATTTTTCAAAAGCGTTCTAATGCGCCTTATCCGCTGGCCGTATAAAGTTTTAATTTTATTTAGAAAAAACAATAAAATAATAAAGTAATATAAAAGATATGTACACTTATTTTACACGGCCGTGTAAAATAAGTGTACATATAAATTAGTTCTTGTTTTATTTTAGAAACGTGTTATATTTTTATTTTATATTTATTTATGAAAAAAATTATAAAACAAAGACAACTCGTCGGTGAAAAATTACTTTTATTATTCGCTGATTTTATAGATTTAAATCTTCAGCCTATTACAATTCAAAAAATGCAATCCTGGTTAGATGGTGATCCGCGAGTTAGGCCGACTAAAATTTGGTTTGAAAAATATTTTAGAGAAAAGAAAAAGCGAAATTTATATTCAGCAATTTATAATTTAAAAGCAAGTGGTTACTTAAAGACAAAGATTAATCGAGAAGGGGAAGGATATTTATTAACCCCGAAAGGCGAGAATAAAGTTTTAACAATCAAAGTCCGTGATCTGGAAAAAAAGAAAGATTCCAAGGATGAATGGCTGATGATTATTTTTGATATCCCGGAAAATATGAGAAGAAATAGAGATATGCTACGACGATTTTTATATACTCTGGGATTCCAAAAAGTTCAGCAAAGTGTCTGGGCCTCACCCTATGACGTTTATGATGAGCTAAAGGCGGTAGTAAATAATTTAAATATTCGTAAATATATTAAAATTTTAAAAGTCAAAGAACTTGGAGAATTTTAGATTTTTTTTGGATTAATTCATTAAATCGGTATATATGGTTATTAAAATTATTTTTTATTTACTAAACGTTTTTTAGCGGCCGCTCCAAAACGTTTAGTAAATATTTTAGATTGTTTTTAGTTGCTGCTGCTGTTATCCACACCCTTGGTAAATAAAATACAGAAAATAAATTGACCGCTTTTAGAGAATTTGATATTATTATGTTAATTAAAAAGTAGATTTAATAAACTAAAACTAAATAATATGTTTAAGAATATAAATAAAATAAAAAATAAGGGGTTGAGATATATTGTAAAAACGATTACGATATTTTTTTTAATTATCCTTATTCTCTATATTGGCGTGGTGATTTATAGAATTCCGGTGGCCGTTGAACGTCAAAGAGCGGAGAAAATTGTACCTCAGATTCATAACCAAAAATTGACAATGGACGATGTGATGGGAAAATATTTGCCTCCTGAGCCAGATTCAAAATTAAACAACTCAACATTGGAAGGTATTGACGCTAATCGCAATGGCATTCGTGATGACGCGGAATTAGCCATTTTTAAACTTTATCCCGATTCAGCCCGCGTTCGCTCCGGCGCTTTGCAATACGCCAAGGCTATGCAAATGTATTTTAGAAAAGATATTACTAATTCAGAAATTTTTGTCGCCGTGTCACAGGAGGACAGTAGGGGAGATTATTGTTTTTATCATTCTTTACCTAAAATTGATTGGGAGGCTGGTGAAGAAGCAATAAATAAAGCTTTTGCTATTGAAGATGCAAAAAAGGAAGAAATAGAAAATTTAGTTTTTAATACAGAGGCCCGTAAAAACAAAGTAGAAGAAAATTATAAAAAATATATGACATCAATGGGGGATGTCGGTGGTCCGGATTGCGATATTGATCCATTAATATTGCCAAACTAAGATGGATTCGACAGGCTCACCACAAGTTTAAAATTTAGGATTTATGAAAATTAATTTTAATAAAATCTATCAAAAATATTTAATAAGTGTTTATTTGTTTTTTTTGTCTTTGTATTTTTTTGTTTCCCTTAAATGTTCACGCGCAATGCGATGGCGATGGATATGTGGTTGTTTGTGTGAATGGGGTTTTTACACCAACAGAAACAGAAGCGAAAAAAAATACAAAAGATTTAGAAGAAAAATATGTGAAAAAATTTGACATTTCAAACATCACTTTTCTCACAGGTTATAATCCATCGCATATTGCTGGTTTAGGGGATTTAATCCAAACAGCTTCGCAGATTTTAAATAATCCTGTCAGCGATTATGATCTTAAAACAATCCTTGTAAAATTACACCCCCAAATTAACACCAAAAAAATATTATTAGTCGGTCATTCGCAGGGTACATTTTACACTAATGAATTATATAATTATCTAATAAATAACGGTATTCCTGAAGAATCAATTGGTGTTTACAACGTGGCTACGCCGGCTGATTTTGTCGCGGGCAATGGAAAATATTTGACTTCGCAAAACGACAAGGTTGTTAATAATGTTCGTAATGTTGCTAAAAACATTAAGGTAAAACAACCACTTCCACAAAATATTAACATTCCTTTAAATGAACAAAACGATCCCAATGGCCATTCATTTAGTAAGGTTTATCTTGCGGGTGCTCCCGAGGAAATAATATCAAAAATAAATAATGCTTTAAAAAATTTAGATGATACGCAGCAAACAACCAACACTTCTGATGCCGGTTGTTTTAATTTGCCAGATCAAAATTTTTCCTATAAAATACAGAAATTAATTTATTTTGCTGCCGATCCTGTAAGCAAGGGCATTGTAAAAGCAGGGACCGCTACATACCATGGTGTTGTCTTTGCGGGTGATTTTTTAACTACAGGGGTGGCGTTTGTTTTAGATCCGATTTTTAATCTTTTTCAGAAGCAAACAGTTGCCAATATTCATGATATTAAATTTTTAATCGGCGCCATCGGTCAATTATTTGATAGACAGGACACGAATTATTTATCATCCTTTCAAGAATTATCAGAACAGCAATCCCAACAACTAGAAGATGCTTTAAATAAATCACAAAATTCAGAAAATTTAATTACCGAATCAGTTAATTTAGAAGAACAATCAGAATTATTAAATCAAGAAGACATTGAGCAAAATCAAGAATTGGAAAAACCGCAAGAAGAAATAGAAAAAATACCCGAGTCGCAATATTTTGCCGGCGATATAGTAATTAATGAATTAATGCCCAGTCCTTTAGAAAATAAAAATGAATGGATTGAATTGTATAATCGTACCGATAAATCCATAGATTTATTTAATTGGACAATTGAAGATAATACTGCTAATCCTAAAACATTAAAAAATAAAACTATTCCCAGTCATGGTTGGATGGTACTGAACGGGGGTCAGGATTTTGGTTTTCAATTAAATAATTCCGGTGATACGATCGTTTTAAAATATAACAAAAATTTAATTGATCAAATGGGTTATGGCGATTTTAACGATGGCAATATTCATGATAACCCTGATACACCTTCAAAAGGAGAATCTTTAATTCGTTATCCTGACGGTCAAGATAAAAATCAAGACGATCAGGATTTTTTAATTACCGCGACTCCAACTCCCGGTTCGGCTAATCTTTTTACTAAACCCGAGATATTAACTTCTGAAATACCAAGTTCTGATGACAAGATTAATAATATTTCTTATCAGTCTTTCCAATTTCAAGATGCAGTTATTAACGAGATTGCTTGGGCGGGAACCAAGGCTGATTCCACTGATGAATGGATTGAACTTTATAATAATTCAGGCAAACCGATTAATTTGGCCGGTTGGCGATTAAAAGCGGCTGATGGTTCGCCAAATATATTATTAACAGGTGAAATCCCGGCTCACGGTTATTGGTTATTAGAAAGAACAGATGATGAAGTAATTAAAAATGTTACTGCTGACCAAATTTACAGCGGAGCACTGGAAGATTCCGGCGAAACCTTAGAATTAATTGACGGAAACAGCAATCGCATTGATTTTATTAATCAAGCGAATGGTTGGTTGGCTGGTGATAGTGAGACGAAGGCTTCAATGGAAAGAATTAATTCTACTTTAACCGGCATTGATACTAATAATTGGCATACTAATAATGGCCAAGATTTTTTATGGTTTGATGCCAAAAATAATAAAGTTTTAGGCACGCCCAAAAACAAAAATAGCCCAAAAATTGCGAATACTAATTATGATACGATTGATGGTGTTAGTTCTAGCTCTAGTCAAAAATACCAATCGTATCAACCCTTAAATGTTATTGTTAACGAAATCGCTTGGATGGGGACAGTCGCTGATTATAACGATGAATGGATTGAACTTTATAATAATTTAGATCAGGAAATTGATTTATCCGGTTGGACATTAAAAGCTAAAGATGGTTCGCCTGATATTTCTCTCTCAGGTAAAATAGCGGGGAGGGATTTTTTTATTTTAGAAAGAACAGATGACGAAGTAATTAAAAATGTTACCGCTGATCAAATTTACAGTGGCGCTCTGGGAAATTCGGGTGAAGATTTAGAATTAAGAGATGGGAATAATAATTTAATTGATGAGGTCAATTGCGCTGGCCCTTGGTTTTTTGGCGACAATACCACTAAAGCTTCAATGGAAAGGATGGATTCTTTAGTTTTAGGCAACTCAAAAGATAATTGGCAAACCGCTTATTATCAAGATCAAACAGCTCAAGACGCGGGAAATAATCCAATTTTTGGCAGTCCTAAAAATAAAAATACCGAAAAACCGGAAGAAAAAGATATAATCTCACCGGAAATTAGTTTAACTCAAAAACCGGCAACATTGACCAATTTGACTACGGCCAATTTCGGGTTTTCTATTAACGAGGAGGGGGGTGTGCTCTGTAAAATTGACGAACAAAATTTGGAATCGTGTTCTTCACCGCAAATTTATTCAAATCTTACTGAAGGAAACCATATTTTTTATCTTAAAGCTATTGATCAGGCAAATAATTTTTCAGAAATGACTTATTCTTGGGATATTGATTTAACCAGAATAATTTCTTCCCCAACCACTTCCGGTATTTTTAATTCTTTAACTTGGCCCGGTAAAATTGAAGGGATCACTTCATCAAATGGTGATCCTAGCGATTTATCACTGGTAGAGATTCAAATTCAGAAAAATTCAGAAAATAAATATTTAGGTTATGCTACTTCCACTTTAGATTGGATTGATCAGCCGACATGGCTGGAAACAATTTTAAACGAAAATAACTGGCATTTTAATTTGCCGGCTGCTATATTAACTGATGGTTTGTATTCTATCTCATCTCAAGCTATTGATTTAGTCGGTAATATTCAAAATACAACCTCTACGACTGAATTTATTTTTGATTCCACTCCGCCGGAGAAAGTTAATCCGCTAATTTTAAATTTTGACCAAGGGGCGATGAAAATAAATCTTTCTTGGGATAAAGTTAATGATAATTTATCGGGAATTGATCATTATGAAATTAATTGGGGGCAAAATACGACCTCAACTGCTGTCACTAATTTTGAATTACCAGTTCAAGATAGAGAAAATTATTCTTTTAAAGTTCGGGCCGTGGATAAAGCCGGTAATTTTGGTGAGTGGTCGGAATTAATTTTATATTTCGTAAAATTGCCGTCAGTGGTGATTAGTGAGGTTCAAATTGCCGGACAGACAGTTAATGATGAATTTATTGAGCTTTATAATTCGACAGATCAGGAAATTGACTTAGCCGATTGGAAATTAACCAAAAAAACAGCAAGTGGTACCGAAAATACAATTCTAAGTGATAAAACAACAGTGAAGTTTTTTGGAATTATTCCAGCTAAAGGATATTTTTTGATTAGCCATCCCGATTCTTCTTTTACCTTTTTTTCTGATTTGGTGCACGGCGGCACTCAATCGCTTGCTTCTAATAATACTTTAATTCTTTATGATTTAGAAGGAAAAATTATTGATAAAGTCGGGTGGGGCACAGCATCTGATTTTGAAACAAGCCCCGCACCAGAATCACTGAAAAATCAATCAATAGAAAGAGGCAACCTTCAAGATACAGATAATAACTTAAATGATTTTTCTGTTCAATTAATTCCAGGTCCCACAAGTTCAAAGGGCTCTTGGTTAAATAATTGGCAAAAAAGAAAATTATTAGTGATTGATAATACTCAAAACAATAATGATTTAACTAATTTTGAGATTAATATAGGGATTGACTATGAGTCCGAAATGAATACTGACTTTTCTGATATCCGTTTTACCGATTCAAATAAAACAACCCTTTTAAATTACGGTTGGGAGATTAATGACGATGGTACTGATCAAAAACAAGATGGAGTTTCCGCCACCGCGGTAGTTAAAATTCCGTTTATTCCAAAACGAGCTCAAAAAATTATTTATCTTTATTATGATAATTCAGCAGCTACAAATGTGGCCAATTTAGAAGGATTATCTTCCGCGGTTGAGGGAAATTGGTTTGACCATTTTAAAACTAATAGAAGCAGCGAATATGAGTATCAAAATTATATGACATGGAATATTACCAAACATAGAGTTGAATGGTCTCATGGAGGAGAGCCAAATGAATACTATCTAAGACCTAAAAATTTATCAGCTAAGAATGTTAGTGCTAAAATTAGAACTACGAGTGCGGAAGATGTTATTACTTCTTTACCTACTTTAAGAGCAAGACAAGTAGATGAAAATAATTTTTGGTTTATTCGTTGGGATTTTGGGGAATGGACCACGCCAAAGGCAATAAGTGGATTTACAGAGAATGGGGCAGAAAGCCAACAATTTAATTCTCAATTTGCTGATTATGGCGGTTATTGGTTTCCTTGCCAATTAACATTAAATCTTTATGAGACAGAACAAAAAGGAAAAATTATCCGAGAAGATACTGGTGAAGTAAAAAGTTTTTCAACATTTTTATCGAATATAAACTCTACGGGAAATGTAGAATTTTTTCAGCAACGAAGTGGTTCAATGGCAATGGGTCAAATAGATTATTTTTATGTCCGCCAGAATACAAAACCTTGGCCAACCGTTTTTGAGACTGAAGAAAATTATCAGCCGATTATTTTACCGGAAACTTCATATCCAGAAATGCCTGGCTGGGAGAAAAGAAAAGAAATAATTATTACTAATAACAATACCGAGGATTTAAGTAATTTTGAAGTTAATTTGAATATTCTTTATGACTCCAAAATGAATCAAGATTTTTCGGATATTAGATTTACGGCAGATGACAAGATTACACCTATTAATTACGGCTGGGATATTAATGACGATGGCAGTGATCAAAAGCAAGATGGAATTTCCGCTACCGCGGTAGTCAAAATTCCTTTAATGTCTGCTTTTTCTGAAACGAAAATTTATATGTATTATGGAAATAATTCCGCTTCAGCTGTTGCCAGTCTAGAAAATACTCTTACCTGGTTTGATCATTTTAAAATTGACAAAAGCAATGAATATGAATATCTTCCTAATGGATTAAAGTGGACTACAACTTGGGACACTACTCAACATAAAGTTAATTTTTATGGTTCAATGCCAGATCCTTACATATTTTATTTGCGTCCTAAAAATTTTTCTGCAAAAAATGTTTATATTAAAACTCGTTCTTTGTCAAATGACGCTCCAACATTAAGAGCAAGAAAAATAGATGAAAATAATTTTTGGTTTATCAGTCGTAGATATCCAGGAGGCCAGCCGCTTCACGTAGAGAGTGGATTTAATGAAAATGGGATAAAAAATTTACAACTTGACGCACCGCTTGGTGAATTTTGGCATAATACAATCTATATATTAGATTTATATGAAACTACACAAAAAGGAACGATTATATTAGAAGATACTGGAGAAAAACAAAGTTTTTCAACTGTATTGCCAAATATCAATTCTACTGGAGATGCAGAATGGTTGATCACAAGAACTGGTTCAAATGCACAAGGTTGGATAGATTATTTTTATATCCGTCAAAATACGGAGATAATGCCAACGGTAAGTTTTGAAGAATAAATTTATTGTCGCGTCCAGTCTTAAGGCAGTGCTGTAAAATAATTAAGATATGTACACTTATTTTTCACGGCCGTGGAAAACAAGTGATATACCTTTTTATTATTAAAGAGGGAAGGGCAAGTAGATTGGTAATTTCATAGCTTTTGTGATATAATACAAAAGCTATTGTTATTAACATCAAATGAGGTTTTAGAATATTTATATGTCCGGCAATCAGAAAAATTATCAATTTATTGAGAATACAACCAGTCTTTGTCCACTCTGTTTAAAGAGAGTGGACGCAAAAATTATTTTAAAAGATAACAAAATTTTTGTATTAAAATATTGTTTTGAACATGGCGAACAAGAGGAAATAATGGAAGAAAACTCTGAATATTATCTGAATAGAATGCTTTATACAAAGCCAGGTTCAATTTCAAAAACACAAACTGTCAGAAAAGATAATTGTCCTTTTGATTGTGGACTTTGTCCGGAACACGAACAGCATACTTGTATCGGACTCATTGAAATAACAAAGGATTGTGATTTAAAATGTCCTACTTGTTATGCAAATAGTGGAATTGACAGTCATTTGTCATTGGAGAAAATTGATGAAATGTTGGAATTTTTCATTGATTCTGAATTTGGCAATGCCGAAATTCTACAAATCAGCGGCGGCGAGCCGACTACTCATCCGCAAATCATTGAAATTATAAAACTTGCGAGAAAAAAGAAAATAAAATATGTAATGTTAAATACCAATGGGTTGCGTATTGCCGAAGACGAAAATTTTGTGAAAGAATTAAGTCAATTCGTCGGTGGTTTTGAAATTTATTTTCAGTTTGACGGATTTGATGAAAAAACATACAAACATTTGCGAGGGAGAAATTTATTAGAAGTGAAAATGAGAGCTATTAAAAATTTAACCAAATATAAAATTCCAATTACGCTTGTTTCCACGGTGGAGAGGGGAATAAATGATCAAGAAATTGGAAAAATTGTTGAATTTGGAATAAACACAAAATACATTAGAGGCATAAATTTTCAGCCCGTCGCTTTTTTCGGGCGACTCAGTAATATTAATAATGAAAATAGAATTACCATTACCGGTATTATCAATAATATTGAAAAACAAACAAACAGAATGATTAAGAAAAATGATTTTATTCCTTTGCCATGCAATGTTGATAGAGTCGCCATAACTTACTTATATCGAACCAAAGAAGGATTTATTCCTTTAACTAGGGATTTGGATATTAAAAATTATTTACCGATAATCAGGAACACCTTTAAGTTTGATCCCGAGAGTTTTTTAAAAGATTTGACAAAAAATATTTTTTGTTCAAATGACAGCTGTTGTGATTATTTAACGCTGTTGAAAAAATTTAAAAAAATTATACCCGGCAATTATTTATTGAAATCAAAAAAAGATAAGCTGGAATATGTAAGCGAAAATACTTTTAGGATAAGCGTTACTTCATTTCTTGACGCTTATAACTTTGACATGAAATCAATGAAAAAAGAATGTGTCCATATTATTACTCCGGATTTAAGAAAAATTCCTTTTTCTTCTTATAATATTTTATATAGAACCAAACACGATGTTTAATTTGAGTATTTTATTTAATCGCCCGGAAAGATTTTTTTATTCGATTAGCGACATAGTTGTTATTTTGTGCGTATTTTTTATTTTTACGGCAATCCTGATAGATTTTGCTGAATTTCAAAAAAGAAAACAAATTAAAAAAGAAAAAAAGAGTATTGTAGAGACAGGGACGATGTTTATATATTTTTTCTTTTTCTATTTTTTAATTAGATTTAGCATAGGTCAAATTAATATTTATTTTTTTCCGTTGAAATTTTTTACAATGATTGTTGGATTATTGATTTTGGTTATAGGGTGTATTGTGAATATAAAAGGTAGAATAAAATTAGGAAAAAATTGGTCAAACCAAATAAAAATTTACGAAGATCATTATTTTATTTCAAATGGCATTTACGGATTTGTCCGACACCCTCTCTACGCTTCAATAATTTGGATGTTTTTCGGAGCAAGTTTAATTTATTTTAATTTTTTTGCATTTTTATCCAATCTACTGATTTTTATCCCGTTTATGTATTATAGGGCAAAGCAAGAGGAATATTTACTTATCAAAGAGTTTAAAAATTATCAAAATTATCAAATAAAAGTAGGGATGTTTTTCCCTAGATTATTCACGAAAAATTATGAAAAAATATAAACCAGTAGCAATACCAAAAGCGGCTTTTGTTTTCTGTCGATATAGTATAGCCATTTTAATATGGTTATCTTTAATTTTTCATCTCAAAGGAATTTTAATTTTTGTTTTTATAATTTTTGTATTGTCGGCAATATTTAAAATTAAAAGAGCGCCGCTAATTTTGTTGTATAGCAATACTATTAATAAAATAGTAAAATCAAAAGATGAAATTTTAAATGAATACGCCATGAGATTCGCTCATATTATGGGCAGCGTATTCAGTTTAATTTGTTTATTTCTTTTATATTTTGTAAATGAAAGAGCGGGTTGGATTGCGGTATTTATTCTTGCCATTTTAAAAAGCATTTCAGCGTTTGGTTTCTGTCCTGCTTCAAAATTATACGAATGTGCCACGAATGACAGTAGCTGTTGCGCCTTTATAAAAAAACATGATTGATAATCATTATTATCCTCAAAATTTTCTTCATTGGGGTATAAAACCTACTTTATTTTATATCGGTGATTTCGGGATACTTTCTTATTCATTTTTTGTATTATTAGGTTTATTGGTTGGAATTTTAATTTATTTTCATGAATCCAAAAGGCAAAAAAGTTTAGACGAGAAAGGGATTTTTATCGCAATTGGCGCTTTAGCGGGAGGGGCGCTTGGAGCAAAAATTTTGCAGTGGATTATTCATTATAAATATATTTTTTCTCATATTTCTAATTTGGATGTATTTCTTTCCGGTCGGACAATTGTTGGGGGATTGATAGGCGGGACTATCGGCTCTATTTTGACCAAAAAAGCATTGAAAATTAAAGAAAAAAGAGGTAATTTATTTGCTCCAGCCGCGGCCATGGGAATTGCTATTGGCAGATTAGGTTGTTTTTTCCGCGGTTGCTGTTATGGTAAAGAAACTTTTTTACCATGGGGTGTTAATTTTGGCGACGGCGTTCTAAGACACCCGACACAGATTTATGAATCATTATTTATGCTAATTATGTTTCTTTATTTGGAAAAAATAAAGAATAAGAAAGATGTTAAACCAGGACAACTTTTTAAATTACTGCTGATTTCCTATTTTATTTTTAGATTTTTTGAAGAATTTATAAAGGTTGAACCTGTTGTTTTTTCCGGATTAACTGTATTCCAAATAATATCAATTGGCGCTATAATTTATTTAACCAGAGATAATATTATAAATTTAATTTTTAAACTAAAAAAATATGGAAAACAACAGCAAGAATAGTTTAGAAGAAGATAAAAATGTTTTAAAATATTTCTTTTTAGGAATTGTGATTTTTTTGCTCATACAAACTCTTTTTATGTATGGAGGCATGCTTGTTGAAAAAAATATGCAAATTCCCATAACAGGAATGCCTTCTGCAATGGGTTTAACGATTGTCTTAATCATTGGATTATTATTAGCAAAAAAGAGTAAGTATATTCTATTGGGAAGTTTTACTCTTGCATTTATTTCTCCCTTAATTTTGGGTTTGATTATCATATTTAAAGCTATGGATTTTTTAACGCCCAATATTTATTACTCTATGATATATTTGGTAGTTGTTATTTTAATTATTTGGATATATTATATAAATAAAATATTAAAAAATAAAATATAATAATATGGAAAATAACGACAAAAACATTCAAAATCAACAAGAAACAATTATTCACGATAATCTTCGGAAACCAAATTATTACACTACGACAGGTAAAAAAGTGGGTGATTTTGCGCTTGGATTTCTGGGTACCGGATTTGTTGCATCTTTTGTCTCTACATTTATATCAAGTCTTTTATTTTTTCCCGCAACTTTAAAGAACTCGTTATTTTCTTCAACAATTCCGATCCTTATTTCAATAGCTGTAATTTTATCATTAATAATTTTATCTTTTAAGGTCGGAAGAAAATTCATCGCTATTGGAATAATTTCTCTTTTACTAATACCCCTCCTTATTTTAGGGAGTTGTTCTTTATTGTTGTTCGGATAGGAATAAATAGGCTGGCAATTAATGGCTTTTGTGGTATAATAATGAGTAATATGAAGAAAAAAGAACTGAAAAAAACAAAAGAAAAAATTAATTTTTCATCTTTATCGCCGACACGTCGGCTGGTTTTGGCCATAGTTTTGTTTACTTTGGCCATTATTTTATTACTGGGATTATGCGGATTGGCCGGAGTGGCAGGCGAACTCTTGTCTGTCGGCCTTAAAGTTATCTTGGGCTGGGCGAGTTGGACAATTCCTGTTGCTTTAGCGATTGTCGCAATTATGTGCCTTAATCATGAAAAAATTCAGGAGATTTATCCTAAAAGGCCTTTCGGGATAAGATTGGCCGGATTGTTTTTCTCGGTTGTGATGTTGGCGGCCATTTTCCACATTCATTTTGTTGATAATAAATTAGCCCTTGCGGCATATAAAGGAGGCGGATATATCGGTTACGGAATAAGTTATGTGATTGTTAACACATTTGGGATTTGGGCGAGCTGGGTGATTTTTGTCTGCGCTTTCGCGATTGGCGGAATTATCGCTTTTTCAAATTTGAAGAAAAAATTATCAAAAGAAGAATTGGAAGCGGAAGCTTTAAAAAAGAAAGAAAATCTTGCTCAGGCCGGTTTTCAAAGTTTAAAAGCGATTTTGGCCAAAAAAGAAAAATTGGTTTTAAAACCGGATAATGAAAAAGATAAAATTTTGGAAAAAACAGAAGATAATTTAAAATCGTCCAAAGGAATTGCCGGTTTCGGCTCAACAAAAATTCGCCCCAAGATTGAATTGCCTTTGGATTTATTGGATTCCAGCTCTGAAAAACCGAATTCCGGGGATATAAAAAACAATAAATTGATTATTCAAAAAACTTTGGAAAGTTTCGGCATTCCGGTGGAAATGGGAGAAGTAAAAACCGGTCCGACTGTCACTCAATATACTTTGAAACCGGCTGACGGCGTAAAAATTTCGCAAATTACAGGTTTGCAAAATGATTTGGCTTTGGCTTTGGCTGCTCATCCGATCAGAATTGAAGCGCCGATTCCGGGCCAATCTTTGGTTGGAATTGAAATACCAAATAAGCAAAAAGCCGTTGTCAGATTGAGAGAAGTTTTTGAAAGCGCTGAATTCAGAAAAAATAAAACTAATTTGTCGCTGGCCATAGGCAAAGATGTGGCAGGCGATATATGGTTTGGCGATTTGGGAAAAATGCCGCACTTATTGGTGGCCGGTTCAACCGGAAGCGGAAAAACCGTAATGCTTAATTCCGTCATCGTAAATTTGATTTATCAAAATACTCCCGAGGATTTGAAATTTATTTTCATTGATCCGAAGAGAGTGGAACTTACTTTATATAATGACTTGCCTCATTTATTAACGCCGGTTATCACTGATGTTAATAAAACTATTAACGCTTTAAAATGGTCAATCAAAGAAATGGAGCGCCGTTTTGAAGTGATGAGTCAGGCTCAAAAAAGAGATATTTTCGCTTACAATAAAGACGCTAAAACAAAAATGCCGTTTATCGTGGTGGTAATTGATGAGTTGGCTGATTTAATGATCACTTCGCCGCAGGAAGTTGAAGCTTGTATTATCAGGCTGTCACAGATGGCTCGAGCGACTGGAATTCACTTAATAATGGCCACCCAGCGCCCCTCAGTGGATATTATCACGGGTTTAATCAAGGCCAATATTACTTCCAGAATAGCTTTTTCAGTGGCTTCGATGACTGATTCAAGAACGATTTTGGATTTCTCAGGCGCGGAAAAATTATTGGGCCGCGGTGATATGTTGTTTATTTCATCAGAATTATCCAAACCAAAAAGATTGCAAGGCGCTTATGTTTCAGATGAAGAAATCAAAAGAATTGTTGAATATTTAAGAAATGTCGCCAAACCGGAATATCAGGACGAAATTGTCGCGCCTCCACAAAATGAATCGGGAAATAATTTAAGCGATTTAGTGGAAGATGAAATGCTGTCAGATGCCAGAGAAGTGGTTATTCAGGCCGGTAAAGCTTCTGCTTCACTTTTACAAAGAAGATTGAGAATCGGTTATGCCCGCGCGGCAAGGTTATTGGATTTATTGGAGGAAGAAGAAACAATCGGGCCGGGCGAAGGCGCCAAGCCGAGAGACGTATATAAAAAGAAGGAGGAAATAGAGTAAAATATTATGGCCTTTAGAACTCAATCCATTAAATTTGAAAGTTTGGGCACTATTTTGCGCGATAAAAGAATTTCAGAAAATTGGAGTTTAGAGGATGTTGAAAGAAAAATTGGCGTGCCGGCTAAATATTTACAATGTATAGAAGAAGACGAATTTTATAAATTGCCCAGTCCGACTTACACAAGAGGATTTTTATTGCAGTATGCAGAATTATTGGGATTTAATCCGGAAGAAGTCGTTAATTTGTGGAAAAAAGAATCTTCTTATTCAATTATAAAAGAAGTAAAAAATAAGAGAGTCAGAAGGTTGCCTTTAGTTGAATTAGGCAAAGAAAAATTTTTTGATATTTTCAATTCAAAATATTTTTTTATAGGTTTAGTCACATTGGGAGTTCTTCTTTATCTTTTTTTCGGCATAAAAAAATTAATTTTTCCGCCAGAAATTCAGCTTTTTTCGCCCAGAACAAATTTAGTAACCGAAGAAACTTCTTTAGTAATTGAAGGAAAAGTTGATGACGGGGTGGAGGTGTTTATTAATAAACAGAAAATTGATGATATGACAAATGATTATTTCAAGGTGAAATTGGAACTTGAAAGAGGCATAAATAATATTGAAATTTCAGCCAAAAAGAAATATTCAAGAGAACGAATCATTAAGCGCCAAATTATCGTAGAATAATAGAAATCAGCTTCTTGGCTTGCAGCTTTTTAGCTTCTTAGGTAAAAAATAATTTATGACAAATAAAAAGAAAAAAGTAGCTTTTATCACGGGAATTACCGGCCAGGATGGTTCTTATTTGGCGGAGCTGCTTTTAGATAAAGGATATGAAGTGCACGGTTTGATTCGTCGCAGCAGCAATTCCAATTTGGAAAGAATTCAGTATTTATTAGATGATTCTCGCTATCAAAAAAGAATTTTTCTTCATTGGGGTGATTTAAGCGACGCAAGCCGTCTTTTTAATTTGATTCAAGAAATCAGGCCGACTGAGATTTATAATTTAGCCTCTCAAAGTGATGTTAAAATAAGTTTTGAAATGCCGGCTTATACGGCCGACGTAACGGCGGTTGGAGTTTTAAGAATTTTGGAAGCTATCAGAAAAATAGATAAAAAAATTAAATTTTATCAAGCCAGTTCCAGTGAAATGTTTGGTAAAATTAGAGAATTTCCTCAAAGCGAAAAGACCGAATTTCATCCGCGCAGCCCTTATGCGGTGGCAAAACTTTATGGTTATTGGATAACAAAAAATTATCGGGAAAGTTATGATATTTTTGCTTGCAACGGCATTTTATTCAATCATGAATCGGAGCGCAGGGGAGATAATTTTGTCACGCGGAAAATAACCAAAGCCGCAGCCAGAATCAAATTGGGACTGCAGAAAGATTTAATGTTGGGAACTTTGGATGCAAGGCGAGATTGGGGTTATGCGCCGGAATACGTCCAAGCGATGTATTTGATGATGCAGCAAAAAAAAGCTGATGATTTTGTGATTGCAACCGGCGAGACACATTCGGTCAAGGAATTTGTTGAAGCGGCATTTAAACATCTGGGATTAGACTGGAAAAAATATGTCAAACAAGATAAAAAATATCTGCGTCCGGCCGAAGTGGATATTTTATGCGGTAATATTGCCAAAGCAAAAAAAGTTTTAGATTGGCAGCCAAAAGTTAAATTTAAAGAATTGGTAAAAATAATGGTTGAAGCAGATCTTGTTTTGGCTAAGAAAGAAGTTGGTCAAAAATAATCATATAATTTTGTAAAGTTATTAACATTTTAATATATAAAATATAAATCCGAAGCACGAAATTAGAAATCCGAAACAAATTCAAATGACCAAAATTCAAAATACGAAACAATATGACTTAGAAGAACGCACTTTTAAATTTGCTCAAAGAAATAGAATTTTTGTTAAAAATCTTTTTAAAACATTAGGAAATATTGAAGACGGAAAACAACTCGTTAGAGCATCGGGTTCTGTTGGTGCAAATTATATTGAAGCTAATGAATCTTTAAGTAAAAAAGATTTTATAATGAGAGCTAAAATTTGTCGTAAAGAAGTAAAAGAAAGCAGATACTGGTTAAAATTAGTAGAAATAAATAATAATTTGCAACTTGAGAAAGAAAGAGAAAATTTAATAAAAGAATCAACAGAATTAATGAATATTTTTGGATCAATTATCCGTAAATCTGAATGAGTTCTTGTCATTTTAAAATTTGAGTTTTGAAAATTATTTCGGATTTCGATATTCGGATTTCGAATTTTAAAAATTAGCGATTTCGTTTATTTATGTCTGTAAATAATAAGATTTTATCAATAATCAATTAACATTTAATATTAAAAAATATGGTTAAAAAAGAAGAAAAAAAAGAAGAAGATTTAAAAACTACTGATCGCCAAAAAGCCGCTCAATCGGCGATTGAACAAATACAATCAAGATTTGGCGAAGGATCAATTATGAAATTGGGCGAGGCTCGAAAGATGGATGTTGAAGTTATTCCAACCGGGTGCTTATCTTTGGATTTAGCTTTGGGCGCGGGCGGAATACCGAAAGGCAGAATAATTGAAATTTTTGGTCCGGAAATGTCAGGTAAAAGCACTTTGGCGCTTTATGTGGTGGCTGAAGCTCAAAAAATGGGCGGAGTGGCCGCTTATGTTGATGCCGAGCATGCTTTGGATCCGGAATATGCTAAAAAAATAGGCGTTAAAATTGATGATCTTTTAATCTCTCAACCGGACACAGGGGAACAGGCTTTAGAGATTGTTGAGACCCTGGTTCGTTCCAATGGCGTAGACGTGATTGTGATTGATTCTGTGGCTGCTCTGACCCCGCAGAAGGAAATTGAAGGAGAAATGGGTGATTCGCAAATGGGCTTGCAAGCGCGGTTAATGAGTCAAGCTTTAAGAAAATTGACAGCCATTGTCAGTAAAACTCACACTTGTGTTATTTTTATCAATCAAATCAGAATGAAAATTGGCGTATTTTTCGGCAATCCGGAAACCACTACCGGCGGCATGGCTCTTAAATTTTATTCTTCAGTGCGAATTGAATTGCGCCGTTTGGCCCAGCTTAAAAGAGGCGATGAAGTAATTGGAAATAAAGTGCGCGTTAAAATAGTTAAAAATAAAGTTGCTCCGCCGTTTACGACCTGCGAATTTGAAATTATGTATAATGAAGGAATTTCTCGCACGGGTGATTTAATAAATCTAGGATTGAAATATAATTTGGTTAAAAAGACGGGGAATACTTTAAGTTATGGCGACGTCAAACTCGGCGTGGGTCAAGAAGCTCCCAAATTATTCTTAAAAGAAAATCCGAAAATTGCTCAAGAACTGAAAAAGAATATTATTCAGGCCGCAAAAGAAAAGAAGTAAGTGAACAAGAGAGTAAACAAATAAGTTTACTAAGAAATAAGTTAAATAAATAAAAATATCCGGGATTAACCGGATATTTTTATTTAGCTTATTTACTTATCAACTTACCCGCTTAGTAAGCTTGTTTATTTTTCTTAAAATTTTTCTCGTAATATTCAACCATAAAAGCCCAGAGAATGCCGATAAAAAGTCCTAGTATTGCGGCAATTGCTACGTTTTGCGTTCTTTTAGGTGCAATTCTTTTATTGGGTGTGGCGGCAGCCACCTCAATAGCAGTTGGTTTTACCTGATAAGTTTTTTCGTATTCTTTTTGTTGAAGATTCTGATTAAGATTGGCTGATTGTTGTTCAAGGTCGGATATTTGCTGTTCTTTCGCATCTCTTGCATCTTTAACACCCGCTAAAAGGTTGATGTAGGCTTGGACTACTTGACCTTGACCCTCAGATTGAGCTTCGTCGCGTTGACTAATTTCTTTTGTATAAAATTTAGCGTCATTATCAAGTCGGTTTATTTCTGTTTTTATTTGTTCAATATTTTTCTTGATTTTTTCTTGGTTTGCTATGATGGTTTCTATTTCTAAATTAATGGTTTTCTCGGCTTCTAAAAATAAATTTTGGTGTCGATTAATAATAAAGTCAGTGATTAAATTAGTGGTTTCCAGCGCTTTTTGCGGCGTGGCACCGCGGCCTTTTATTTTTAAGAGAGATGTTTTTTCTACTGGTTCTATAGAAAAAACTTTTGTTATTTTTGCCAAAGGGGTGTTGGTTGGTAATCCTAACTTTAAAGCAATGTCTTTTAAAGTATTTTCACGGGAGAAAATTGCTTTAATATCATCTATATTTTCTAAAGTAATAAATACAGATTGATTTTTTATCTGACCCAATTTAACCAGAGTTACAGCTTCAAAAGTTTGAGGAAGTATTAAGCTGATTATCGCCACGGCGATGACAATAATAAAAAAAATAGCTAAAATTCCTCGTTTTCTTTTTATGACAACATTGATATAATCTTTTAAATCAACTTCTTCATCATTATAGTTTTTTTCTTGATTTTCCATATTTTAAAAATATACTAATAAAATTTTTAAGTTTCGTGATTATAAGTTGGAATGATTTCTTTAAGTATTTTAATTATACTATTTTTATCCATTTTATCAAGGGCTTGTTTAAATTTTTCAAGTCCCTGAATTAATTTTTGATCATCAAAATTAGACAGTTTGGCCATGAATATTTTTTCATGCTTGGTTGGTATTTCTGAATTGGTTAAAATTTCTTCAAATAATTTTTCACCCGGACGCATTTGAGTAAAAACAATGGGAATGTCAACATCAGATTCATAACCTGCCAAACGAATCATTTCTTTTGCCAAATCCACTATTTTAACCGGTTGGCCCATATCTAAGACAAAAACTTCGCCTCCTTGGCCTAAAGCACCGGCCTGCATTACCAATAAACAGGCCTCAGAGGTGACCATAAAATATCTTTTCATTTCCGGATGAGTAACTTCAACCGGACCACCTTTTTTAATTTGTTCTTCAAAAATTCCAACCACATTGCCCTGACTGTCCAAAACATTGCCAAAGCGAACAGCGCAGAATTTGGTCAGATTTTTTTTATTCAACCAAAGACAAATCATTTCTCCGACTTGCTTGGTCGCGCCCATAACTGAAGTTGGATTGACCGCTTTGTCAGTGGAAATAAGAACAAATTTATCAACTCTATGTTTTGTCGCCGCTTGAGCCAAGGTCAACGTGCCAAAAACATTATTTTTAATCGCTTCCAATGGATGAGATTCCATTACAGGCACGTGTTTATAGGCCGCGGCATGAAAAACAATATTTGGTTTTTCTGTTTCAAAGAGCCAATTTATTTTATTTTCATCGCAAATATCGCCGATTTCAAAACTTTTCGCGATATTTGGAAATTCTTTATTAAGATTTCTTCCAAGATGGAACAGTCCGGTTTCATTTTGATCAAGGGCAATAAGGCGAGCGGGATTAAATTTTAAAATTTCTTGGCAAAGATGCGAACCGATAGAACCGGCGGCGCCGGTTACTAAAACTGTTTTTCCGCTAATAAAATTTTGAATAGCTTGAGTGTCAATTTTGATTGCTTCTCTGCCGAGTAAATCTTCAATTGAAACATCACGCAACTGATTTAAACTTACTTTTTCAGCTAAAATTTCTCTGGTGCCGGGTAAAATTTTAATTTTTTGAATACCGGCTTCGCGGGCCAATTTTACGGTTTTTCTAATAACTTCTTGCTGAACTGACGGCATGGCAATAATTAATTCATTAATTTCGAGTTTTTTGACAATTTTTGGAATATCGGCTATTTTTCCCAAAACTTTTATTCCGTGAATCAATACTCCTTGTTTCATGAGGTTATCATCAACTAAACCGACAATGGCATAAGGACTGTCGTTTGAAGTAATAATATGCCGCACCAATTGTTCGGCGGCGTCGCCGGAACCGGCGATTAAAACAGATCTGCCGCGCGGGGCACTGCGTTGAAATTGGTGGAGATAAATTCTCTTAGAAAAACGTAAACCGCCAGTTAAGAGAAAGGTTAAAAAAGCGGTAATAAAAATAATAGAACGGGGGAATCCCTCAAAAAGAGGAAAAATTTTTAAAATATAAATAGTCGTTCCGATTAAAAGAAAGCTGATTATTACAGCTCGTCCAAGTTTAAAAAGTTCTGAAATACTGACAAAAGACCAGCTAATGGCATAAAGCTTTTCCAGCCAAAAAAAGAAAATAATCAACGGAATAGTTAATCCGATAAATCCTTTTATCATTGGAAAATATTGGGCAGAAATTTTTCCGTCAAAACGCAGTAAAAAACTCAGCCAGCAGGCGAGTATTATAAAAATAATATCACCCAGTAAGAAGAAAATCGTTCTTTTGGCTGTGGTTTTAGTAAGAATTTTATTTTTTATTTCTTGATAAGACATTTTTTAAAAATTTGAAAACCAAATTAAAATTATTTTATTATGGCGTATCCTATATATGGATCGAAATCCAGTCTTTCTATTTTTAATTTATTAATACCAATTGTTTTAAGAAGAGCCATTGTTTCGCCGGGCCAAATAGGATTGTCCAATTCATCAAAAGCAATAATAGATCCTTTAGGCATTCTTGGATAAAAATTTTCAATTGCAATTTTTGTAGGCTTGAATAAATCAAAATCCAAAAACAACAAGCTAACTACCAAATGTTGATTTTCTTTAACAAATTTTGGAATAGTTTTTAAAGCATCTCCTTTTACTAGCTGAACTTTATTGACATGTCCAAGCGGTCTGGTGGAATCATAAATTTTAATTAATTCCAAGAGTTCATTATATGAATTTGCTTTAAGGTCGCCCATTTTTATTTTAGAAGATTGATTTTTATCTTCTTGAGAAAGAGAAGGAAATCCTTCAAAAGTGTCAAATCCATAAATTCTTCGGGTTAAATTTATTGGTTCAATAATAGCGCTGAATTTTGCCCATGACATCAAGCCGAAACCGTCATGAACTCCGCATTCTATGATAGATCCTTTGATATTTGATACTTTTTTAAAAATTTCATACAAAGCCAAAAGACGCGTAAGTTTTTGTCTTCTAATATATTTGGGGAAATTTTCTAATTTTTTATCTATTGTATCTGAGTTATTGTTAAAAATTTGAGTTATTTTTAACAATTCATCTTTTTCATTTCCCGTTCTTAGTCCTCCTAGAGGAGCGATAATTTTATTTTTTAAAGTCATATTTTTTTATTAAATTTTAAAATTTTATTAATTATTGTTTCGGGTGTGAGACAATATTTTTTACAAAGATAATCATGGCTTCCCTTATAACATGAATATTCGTCAGGTAATCCTATTCTTTTAAATAAACCCTTGTAATTTAGTTCCAATAATGTTTCTGCGACTGCGCCGCCTAAACCGCCAATTATACTGTGTTCTTCAATGGTAAAAATAGCTTTATGGCGTAATATTTTTTTTATTAAATTTATATCCAATGGTTTAATAGTGTGCATGCTAATCAGAGTAGTACTAATGCCTTGACTTGTTAAATTATCGCAAACAATTTTGGCAGGGAATAACATTGAACCCGTGGCAATAAGCGCTATTTTGTTTCCTTTATTTATAACAATTCCTTTACCGATTTTTATTTTAGTTGAGTTTTTATGTATATTGGGAGTTTTATCTTGGCCAAACCTGATATATAAAGGACCCTTGTAATTAACAGATTCTTTGGCAATAGCTTTAGCTTCCAATAAATCACCCGGTGCCACTACAGTCATACTCGGCAAAGATCTCATAATGGCAATATCTTCAATAGCGTGATGAGTCATACCTTCCAGTCCATACGCAAATCCTCCGCCCGCACCCAATAATTTAACATTTAAATTATGAGCGCATAATCCCACTTTAATTTGTTCCAAAGGTCTCATGGTTAAAAAGGGAATAATTGAATAACAATAAACATTTTTTTTAGCCAAAGCCATGCCCGCGGCCAAGCCAATCATATTGCTTTCGGCTATGCCAACATCAATAAATTGTTTTGGGCAATCTTTAATAAAATCCCCGAAGAAAGTTCCCAAATCAGCTGTTAATAAAAAAATATCTTTATTTTTTCGGGCAGCCTCTTTCAAAATTTTTATAAATGTTATTCTCATAATTATTTATAGTTCTAACCATTTCCCCATAAAGTTTAAGTAATTTTTTTGAGCATTTATTCTGGTTTAGCATAAGTCCCTTGTTCCAATTGTGTCATTCCTTTTTTTTCCATTTCTGTTCTTTTTTGATAATAACTGTTTTGTTTTACTTTTTCAAATAATGATTTGTAATGGGGACTCTCTAAACTCAAAACGTTTTCAGCTGCCACAAAGTCAATTAAAACTTCGTTTGCTTGTTTAAAAAATGAATCGTTATCAAAAATAATTTGTGGCTCTTCAGTGCTGCCACTAACCGTATAATTCATTATTTTTTTGTAATCGGCACTTAGTGTGGATAAGATATATTTTAATTTAGTTTTTGCTAATTCCGGGTTGGTTAAATATTCATACATTTTTTTTACGCGTGGTAAATGAACCTCATTGGCTACAATAAGCATCTTCTTTTTGTTTTGAGCACTAATCATCTCTACGGCTTTAATCAATTCTTCTATGGTGCTAGTTGATTCTTTCTCTAATAAAATATTTTCAAGCAATACCCCTTTTTTTTCTAGAGTTTCTTGGTAAATTCGCCAGTGTTCTTTTGGTGGTTGAGGTAGGTTAGGCGGGGCTTCAATATCAGAATAACTGTTAACTATAATTGGTTTATGAAAATGATCATAGAGTTCAGCCGAGGCCAAAACATTAGTTTTGCCTCCACTGCTGCCAATCATGGTCAATCCTTGCTCGGTAGTGCGTACTTTATAGGTAAATTTGCTGTCATCTGTTGATTTTTCAGGGAAATTAGCTGTTTCGTCGCGGTAAGAGGTTGGCGACCATTTTGTTTTTCCATTAACTTGTCTTTCAGCAAGGCCGGCATCTAAACACAAAATGACATCTGGCTCTGCTTTAAGCCCTAAATGTTCTAAGTAATCAATTTCTCTCCCTTCTTTCATCTCCATAAAAACTATTTTTATAATTATTTTATGACAATTCCTTTATGGCTTTTTTATATTCTTCTTCATTGGGACATTTAGAATGCCAAACAAGCTGATTTTCCATAAAAGAAACTCCCTTGCCTTTAATAGTATGAGCAATAATTATATTTGGTTTTCCTTTTTTAAAAGGAAGGCGACTCAAAGTATGAATCATTTGTTGAAAGTTATGACCATCTAATTCTTTTGTCTCCCAACCAAATGATTGCCATTTTTTAGTCAAGGGTTCTAATCCTAAAACTTTATCCACGGTTCCCAGTATTTGCAGTTTATTATAATCTACAATAGCGATTAAATTATCTAATTTATGATGACTGGCAAATAAAGCTGCTTCCCAATTTAATCCTTCTGCCAGCTCGCCGTCACCTAAAAGAACAAAAATTCTGCGTTTAGATTTGTCATATTTAGCCGCTAAGGCCAGACCCGCTCCTATTGATAGGCCGTTTCCAAGTGATCCGGTAGTAACTTCTATGCCTTTGGCGACATCACGATTGGGATGTTGTTCAAATATACAATTATCAACAGCGAAACTTTTTAATAATTTATCCGAGAAAAAACCCTTTTTAGCTAAAATTGGATATAGAGCCGGCACAGCATGTCCTTTGCTTAAAATAAATATATCCCGATTTTTTTTATATGGATTTTTTGGATCTATGACTAAAATTTTAAAATAAAGCGTTACCAGAATATCAACTATAGAAAAAGATGAACCAAGGTGCGGGCCTTTGGTTCGATAAATCATATCAAGTATTGTTTTTCTGATGTCTTTGGCTATGTTCTGGAAGTGAATAATTTCTTTGTGAGTTAAAGAAGTCATAATACTTATAATATTATTAAATGAACGTTTTGTCAATAATTCATTAAATTCAGATTACTCTCTGAATTTAATCTTTAAAAATAATTTTTTTACCCATTTTAGTCAATTTTTTTCTTTCTTCCAGCGTGAGCCGCCAGCCAAGAGCGCCCAATGCTTCTTTGGCTTGTTTAGGGTTTTTAATTCCCACTAAAACACAAGTTATTTGAGGATGATCAAGGATCCATCTGATGGCGACTTGGGCCGGGGTTTTACGATATCGTCGTCCCAATTTTTTAAGCTCTGCTATTATTGGAATGACTCGTTTTAAACTTTCTTTCGTAAAATATATGCCGCGATTTCTGCGATCATTGTTTGAAAATTTTGTATTTTCTCCGTATTTGCCCGATAAAAGGCCTTGAGCCAATGGACTATAAATAATAATGCTCATTTTTAATTTTTTACAGATCGGAAAAAGGTTTTTTTCTGCCCCTTGATCTAAAATATTATAAGACATTTGAGCGGATTCTATTCGGCCGTATTTTTGATATTCTTTGATTAAATCGGCGGTAAAATTTGAGCACCCGATAAAGTTAATTTTACCGTTCTTTTGTAGTTCTTTTAAGGTTTTCATTGTTTCAGAAATTGGAGTCTTTGGATCGGGATAATGAATCTGATATAAAGGAATAGTGTTGATTTTTAAATTAAAAAGGCTTTTTTTAACAGCCTCTAAAATATAGCGGCGGCTTAGATCCCGATAACTTTTATTTTTTTTACAATCCCATCGTACTCCAAATTTAGTGGCCATGACGATATTCTTTCTTTCTTTAAGAGAAAATCCTTTGGCCAAAATTTTTTCCGAATGCCCGAATCCGTAAATATCCGCTGTGTCATAAAAATTAATACCCAGTTTGTATGCTGTTTTAACGGCTAAAATTGATTGTTGGTCATTTACTTTTCCATAATCAGCTCCGCCTATTGGAGCGCCGCCGAATCCAATACGGGATATACAAAGATTGGTTTGTCCTAATTTTTGATATTCCATATTTTTTTTAATATTTTTAAGAATGTTAAAAATATAATTTTTATGTCAACCCAGAAAGAACGCTCGCGAATATATTTTATTCTTAATGAATTTATTTTTGGTTCTACTTCGCGCAAGTATTTTTCGTATACATTTCCGTCGCCCAATATTTCTCCAAGGTTGACGAATTCTATAGAAGCGTAATCGGTGAGACCGGGTTTAACACTTAAAATAATTTTTTCTTTTTCATTGTAGCGTTTCGTGCATTCCTCAACTTGAGGTCGCGGGCCAACAAAACTCATTTCTCCGCAAAAAATATTAATAAGCTGCGGCAACTCGTCAATTTTATATTTTCTTAAAAATTTACCGATTTTAGTAACGCGGGAATCATTATTTGCCGTAGTCGGTCCGCCTATTTTTTCGGCATTTGTCACCATTGTCCTAAATTTGTAAATACGAAACGGTTTGCCAAAACGACCCGTTCTAACGCCTCGATAAAAAATCGGGCCCCTGGAATCAATTTTTATTAATACGCCAATTAATAAAAAAAGGGGTAAAAAAAATATTAACCCCAAAAAACTAAATATTTTGTCAAAAATTTCTTTAGACATAAAATTTATCTTTTTGTTTTAATTAAGATTTTATCCAATAACATCCTCCGCGGCCATCAAATTTTATTTCTACTGTTAAATTACGGCTAGCCAAAAATTCATCAACGGCTTTTTGACAGCCAAAACAGGTTCCATAGTCATCAATAATTATAGCTCCTTTTGCGGCAACTTGATCGTAGAGATATTCAAGGCATTCTTTGGTTGAATCATACCAATCCGCGTCAATTCTTAAAATAGCAATCTTGCCGATTTCTTTATTTTTTAACGGCAAGGTGTCTTTAAACCAACCTTTGACAAAAATAATTTTATCTTTAGGAAAATTAAATGTTTCAAGCATAAGTTGTTTTACTTGCTCCAATGTTCCCAGACAAAAGCCTTTATCCATTGGTTGGGTATGGGTTCCGGTGCTGCACATTTTTTGATCAAAATCTTCTTTGGTTGGATCCGGTAAACCTTCATAAGAATCACAAAGCCATAATTTTCTAGTTTGATTATTTTTTTCAAAAATTAATGATGCCATTAAGGCCGCGCAGCCGCCTTGAGCGACTCCGCATTCAACTAAATCTCCTTCAAGATTATTGTCAACAACTTTTTTTACCAAATCATAAGTTTTTGCTAATCCTTTTTCTCCCACCAAAGAGTAGGGCATAACCCTGTATATAATTTTTGTCTTTTTTAGATTTTTTTTATCGCCCTTAAAATAGTAATAAATATAAAATCTGAGATAACAAAATCTTATTAATGACTTATAAATTTTAAAAGTAAATTTATAAAAAATATCATACCATTTCGGCGGCAGAATGGCCTTTATAAAAAATAATATTTTTTTTAGCAGTAATACTATTAACGATTTTTTGTATACTTGTGTCTTTTTTTTCATAATGTGAATTAATTTTTAATTATTTTTTAGCGCAAAAATTAACATAAATTTTTTCTATATGTTCGGCGTATTTCGTGTATATCTTATCCGCGTCAAACATTTCATCAAAGACTTCTCTGGCATTTTGACGCATTTTTTCATAAAGATCGCGATTATTATAAAGTGTTTTAATGCAATTTGATAATTCATCGGCGTCATTCGGGGGATAATAACAGCCTATTTGACGCTCTTTAATTATTTTTTTTAAATCTCCCTGATAGGCGGATAAAACCGGAAGGCCCGCTGAAAAATAGGCAAAAGTTTTATTTGGGAAAACATTTCTTATTCTGGTTATCGGACAAAGTCCAAGATGAGAGTATTTTAACAAAGCGTCCATTTCATCTTGCTTTAACCAGTCTAAAATTAAAAAATTTGAATATTGAGTGGCTCTGGTCTTGATAGCTTCAAACAAATTGCCGCCACCGGCTATAACAAATTGAATATCTTTTTGGCTTATTTTTTTGGCACAATCAAACAGTATTGATGGGTCGTTGGTATTGCCAAGCGTGCCGATAAAAGTAATTACAAATTTATTTTTTAAAACATCCGTGATTTTGGAAATTTTATCGGGAATATATTCGCTCTCAATATTTTTTTTATAACCCAGATAAAAAACTTTATCCTGCCAATCTTGTTGCCGTCCAGATTTTTTTAGACCCCATTCAAGCAAGGTTTCCATCATTGAAACGAGCGCATCAGCCATAACCATGGTTCTTCTACTCATCCGGAAATCATTAAAAATAAACAGTTTGGCGATTCTTCTGATTATTTTGGGAAGGAAAATAAGAAATTCGTCAGGCCATTCATCTCTAATATCCACAACTACGGGAATATGATTTTTATGAGCAAAGTAAACAGCTTGATAAGCCAAATCATGACTTGGCATTGAGACGACTATAATATCCGGCCGAGGCATTTTGGGAGCCATTTTTTTAAATTTCCAGGCTATGATTCTGTTATTTAAAAAACGGTTGAAAGATATATTTTTTTTATAACCGATACTCTTCAAAATTTTAATTACAAATTTTTCTTTAATCGCCAGTTCTGTGTCTTGCTCGGCTATCCACTGTTTTGAGGTGTGGTCAAAAGCGCTGGCCCACCATAAAACAGAATGTCCTCTTTCTAATAATTTATCAGCCAATAAGGCCGTTCTCATTTTTCTGACGCCTTCTTTTAACGGCAATGGTTCTCCTGTCTGTATCAGCCAAATATTCATATTTTATCTATTTTTTAGGTCTTGAAAGAATAAAAATTATTTGCCAAGAAAGCCATTTTATTAAAGGCAATTTGAGTAAAACCCAATCTATGGCTTCTGGAATACTTAATATAAAACTGAAAAATCTGGTTTTTCTGAAAGGAACAGCCAATATAGTGGTCAAATGATAAAAGCGTGTTTCAATTTTTCCAAAATATTTTTTTGACAAATATATTGATTTTTTTGTTAAAATATGTTTTGATTCCCATTCGGTTCTCAGTTTTGGGGTTAAATATCTGTATAGTTGGATTAGGGGATTATAAGCAAGTGGTTCGTTGCAGATAACTTGTCCATCTGGTTTTAAAACTCGTGATAATTCAGCATAAGCCTTTTCTATATCCAGGTGATGTAAAACGCCACTGCAAATAATAATATCGAAGCTGTTATCACTAAAAGTTAGATTTTCGGCATCCATCACCAAAAAATTTGGTTTATTTGCCGGACTTTGGGCGATTGCTTTTTTTTCAGCTGATTTTATGGAAACATCTGATATATCTACGCCAGTGGCATTAGCGCCGTTTTGCGCTACAAAAATAGCCATTTCACCTTCCCCGCAGCAATAATCCAAGATATTTTTTTTGCCTCGAGAGATTTCTGTTATTAGCCATTTTTTCATAAAATTTCGGCTGCCCCGGGCAATTTTATAAAATTTTTTGTTAGACAAAGCCATTTCTTCGTCCGATGATGCTTCTAATAACCCTTTTAATTTATTAGCATGTTCTTGTTCTTGTTGTTTTCTAAGTTCCATAAATATTTTTTATTATTAAATGTATTCTTAAATAACGTTATTTAGTTGTTTTTCTGCATTAATATTATCAAATAATACTGATATTGTCAAAAAATTATTTATAATTTTTTCTTATTGAGAATGAATTTTTCTCCCCATAATTCCAGTATATAAAATCTGAAAAATATTAACGCAGGTAAAAAACTTTTTCCAGATGAAAATTTTATAAATTCACGCGTTAAATTATTTTTGTTGATATAATTAGAAATAAAATGACCATTTTTTATTGCAGATTCTATCTCTTTTTTTAATATTTCTTTAAACCAATTTTCTTCAGGTGTGACGAATCCCAATTTGCTTTTTCGAAGTCTTATTTTATCAGGCAAGATATTTTTCATTGCTTCTCTTAATATCATTTTGGTCCAACCGTTTCGCATTTTAAAACTCAGAGGAAGAGATCCTGTTTTCTCCACCAGTCGGTAATCCAAAAAGGGTACTCTGGCTTCAACGGAATGAGCCATGGAATTTTTGTCTTCATAGCGTAAAAGCGCGGGCAAGCTCCAAGTAGTTAAATCTTCTTTTATGCGCTTGCCCAAATTGTTCTGATATCCAAAAATAATTTTTTCATCTTTAAATTTTTTTAAAAATTCCGGATTGAACAGGTTGTCGGCCTTTTGAAGATTATTGCCGAGTCCGAAATATTTCAATCCGCTTTTTATATTTAAGGTTTTTAGAATTTTTATTGATGAAAAAAATCTTACAGATTCATTAATAAATGAAAAATATCGATGATTTTGCAGTAATTTTCTTAAATAAAAAATATAAAATTTTCTATATCCGCATAAATTTTCGTCTCCGCCTTGGCCATCCAATAAAACCTTAACTTCCTTTCCTGCCGTTTCAATTACTTTCCATTGAGCATAAATGCTTGTTCCGCCAAACGGTTCTTCTTGATGCCAAATCAAATGATCAAGTTCTTTTAAAAATTCTTCCGGTTCGGGAAAAATATATTTTTTTTCCGCGCCGGTATTTTTGATTATTTCCTCAATATATTCTCTTTCATCAAATCGTTTATCTTTGAAACAAGAAGAAAATGTTTTTTGTCTTTCTTTAATATTCGGGATTTTTTCTTTTTTCAATAAATTATTAATCACGCAAACAATTGATGAAGAATCCAATCCGCCGGACAAACAGGAGCCAACCGGCACGTCGCTCCTAAGCCGCAGTTTTACGGAATTGACGAATAAATCTAAAAATTCTTGAACATTTTTTTTTCGGTTTACCCTACAGTCAGAGTTTATCTCATCAGAAATCTCAAAATCCCAATATTTTTTTATGGTTATTTGGCCATTTTGCTTGATTTTCAGCCACGAGGCGGCTGGTAATTTTTTAATATCTTTGAAAAAGGTTTCATCGGTATGATCTAAAATTCCAAATTTAAGAAAATCGTAAATTAATTTATCATTCGGTTCTCGGTGAATATCGTATTCTAAAATAGCTTTTATCTCTGAACCAAAAATAATTTTTTGATTATCATAATAATAGTAAAATGGCTTTACGCCGAATCTGTCTCGGCTGCAAAAAAGTTCTTGTTTCTTGTTGTCCCAAATGGCAAAAGCCCACATTCCATTAAATTTATTAAGGCATTCTTCGCCCCATTCTTCATAGGCGTGTAAAACAACTTCGGTGTCGGAGTTTGATTTAAATTGATGGCCCATCTTTTCCAATTCTTCGCGGATTTCAATAAAATTATAAATTTCTCCATTAAAAGTAATCCAAGAGGTTTCATCTTTATTGGCCATCGGCTGATGACCGGCAGGGGATAAATCAATAATTGAAAGACGGCGATGCCCCAGACCCAATATTTTATTTGATGAAATATAAATACCGGCGTCATCCGGTCCGCGGTGAACCATTGTATCACGCGCTTTAATTAAAGCGGATTCATCCACTGATAAATTATTTTTATGATAAAAAATTCCAACTATTCCGCACATAATTTTTCGTAAATCATTAATAATTTTTTACTTTCATTTTCCCAGTTATATTTTTCCAAAACCGCCTTTCTGCCATTTTTACCCATTTGTTTTGTTTCATCGGGATGTTCTATTAAATATTCAACAGCCTCGGCAATTTCTTTGGGATTTAAGGGATTAACGCAAATGCCGCAATTATTTTCTTCTATTATTTTTTTCCATAAAGGAAAGTCAGAAGCAATAATAGGCAAGCCGGCAGCCATATATTCAAATATTTTATTGGGCATTGCCGAAATATGATTTGGCTCGGGCAAAAAACAAACCACGCCGATATCGGCCATCAATAAATGTTTATTCAGCTCTTCGGGAGGCAACCAGCCCCAAAAATCAACCTTATTCCATTCTTCTAAATTTTTAACTTCTTTTTCAAATTCTTTCTCTGAAAATTTTCCAATCAATGTTAACCTAACGCCATATTGCGTTTTTATGAATTTTAATGACTGAATTGTTTCTTTTATTCCTCTTATTTTCCATGGCCCTCCTGCGTAAATCATATTATAATATTTGCCATTTTTGGGAAACAAAAAATTTTCTGAAAATTTTAAAATTTTAACGATTGGATAATTTTTAATATCTATAACTCTATGTTTTTTAAAATTATCCTTGATACCGGGAGTGGCGGTGACGATATAGTCAAATTTTTTAGAAACGGTTTTTTCAAGCATATCAAAAAGTTTCGCCACGGTAAATCTTATGAATTTTGGTATCCAACTTTTCGATAAAATATCTTTTGGCACATCTTCATGCGCATCATAAATTATTTTAGCGCCCGTTTTATTTTTTAATTTTAGCGCCCATAGGATAAGTTCAGGATCATGAAAGTGATAAATATCAGCTTTCTGCTGGAGTGCTTTTTTATAAAGTAAAAAATCAGTTTTAAAAATTTTTTTCCATCTGCTTTTTTGTTTCGGCAGAGCAATAATTTTGATTTTATTAATAATTTCATCTTTCGGATGCTGGGCGATTAAAACAACTTCATAATTTTCTTCAGCCAAAGTTTTGGCTTCTTTATGAAAAATTCTAACATCAAAAGCGGAATGGACAGAAGTTAAAATACAAATTTTTTTCATAATTCGGTTAAATTATTAATGATAAATTTATATTTTTTGCCTTCTGCTATCGGGATGGAATTCGCATATTCAAAAATAATATCAAATTCTCCGACATGGCTATAAAATGATTTTTTAATAAATTCTTCATCTGATTTTTCATTGTAAGTTTTTCCTTTGACGATTTTAATCGTTATAGATGTTGGATGGTCTTGAATTATTTGATATTGATTTATGTCAAATTTACCCATTAAAACCGTAAGAACAGGACTGCCGATGATTATATTATTAATTTTTAAGAAATCTGTGATTCGTCCGGATATTTCTTTAAGCAAAGGCGTTCCTCTGCCGCAAGAACATTTTTTATCGGAGATAATACCCAAATCTCCCGTATCATATCTTATAAACGGCAAGGCGTAATTGTATAAACTCGTGGCCAGTATTTTTCCTTGCTGATTAATGATTTGTTCCCCTCTATCATCAATTACTTCTAATATGGATCTTTCCATGTCTATATGCATTCCACAATGTTTTTCGCATTCAAAAGCCGTTACTCCGCCGTCGTTTAAACCGTAACCGTCAAAAATTTTTGCGTTAAAAATCGATTCTATAAAAATTCTTTGCTTATCAAATAATTTTTCGGAAGTAGTAAGAATAGCTTTGGGTTTGAAATTAAGCTTTAGATTATTATCTTGGATAAATTGCGCGAATAGATAAATAGAAGAGGCATATCCCATAATAAAACCCGGTTTCCATTTATTGATATTATTAAAATATTTAAATAAATTTTTTTGGCTCATTTCAAAAGAAGAATAATGTCGAAAATTGAAGAAAAAATCTTGAATTTTCTTTTTTGATTCTGATTTTGAAGTGGGAACCAACGAAGAACCGGCGATAATGGCGACTTTATTGCTTAATTTATAGCCTCCATATCCCCACCATCTGTATAATAGAGCCACTCCTTTTTCATAATCTTCTTTTGACATTCTATATTTAAGAGACGCGCCCGTGGAACCGCCCGTGGAACCGCCTAGATGTTTTAGTTCATTTATATTTTTAGGAATAAAATCTTGCCAGTTTTCCTTAATAGTTTCTTTAGTTAAGACGGGTAATTTTTCTAAATCTTTGATAGTAGCAATATCAGATGGTTTAATGCCCATTTTGTCGAGCAGCTTGGTATAATAAGGAACATTCTTATAAGAGAAATCAATTAATTTTTTCAATTGCATCTCTTGCTGATTTTTTAGCCATTTATAAGACCGCCATTGTGTCTTTTGGAAATTATAATAATAGCGAAGTACTTTCGGTCGTTTCAGAAGATATCCTATTGTAAATATCAATTTATGAAACATTGATTTAATTTAATTTTTTTGAGCAGTAACATTAGGTTTTAATAAATTATGCGCTACAAAAATTAACCCAAAGAGAACCCACCACCATCTATATCCATTAAGCTGGCTGCTAATGCACATTTGTATCAGAGTATACAGCATAGCATAGAATAAAAATATTGCCCTGTAGTTTAAATAATTGTTTTTACAACATAGCCAGCACTTTTGAAAGGTAATTGCAATTATTCCTAAAAATGGAATTAAGCCTATAAGGCCGAATTCCGCTAAAATTTCTAAAAATACATTATGAGGCGAGAAATCAATATCAGATCCAGAATAAGTTATAGCAAAACTATTCGGTCCATTTCCGATAATCGGCGATTGCAGAGATAAAATTTTTCCTGCTTGGAGGAAATTTACTCTTTCCTGGATTGAATAAAGAGGAAAAGAATAACGAGAATACATATGTTTTGGGAAAAAAGCTGTAATTAATATTATGGCTAAAACGAAAAGTCCGATTATGGCCAGATATTTTTGATTAAACATGGAATATTTTTTTTTAATGAAAATATCATAACAAAAAACCAAAACAATGCTTATCAAGAAAGAAATTACAGGAGATCTTTCATTGGCCAGGATCATAAAGACAATAGAAGGCACAAAAATAAAGACCGCCATTTTTTTATTTGTATTTGTCCGCCATAGTGATAATGCAAAAAGAGCTAATAATCCCATGCCGAAAGAAATGGCCCGCACTGGAGTTCCTTTGGCGACAAAATACCATCCGTGATATGCCGCGCCTTCAATAGAAACCCCCAAGAAATTGAAGAACATTGCTGTAATTAAAATAATAACAAGGTATTTCAGATATTTATCAAAAGTTTTAAGATTATTTATTGATAAGCATATTATGAAAAATAAACTGAAATCTTGAATAAGAAATGTGATTATTTTTTGGAAACTGTAAGCATCCCAATTTAAAGACGTGACTCTATAGATATTTGCCGTGATTATCAGAGAGAACGACGCAAACCATAAAATTTCTTTAAAGGAAATGTGCGGTTTTATTTTTTTCCCAGTTAAAATATCAAGGATGGTTCTGAGTAAAATCGGGAATAATATATATATTACGGGATCAGTCGCGGCTCCACTATATATAAAGCGAGCTTTAAAAACACTTAAAAATGTGTATACAAACAGCATTGGTATGGGAAACAGAAAGCCGGTGACTAACAATAGTAAGGCTATTAATTTATCGCCCAGTTGCAAGCTGAGAGGGGACGCAAACCAAAAAAGAAAAGCCAGAATTATGGAGATTAAAATGTTGATTTTAATTTTTGATCGGTTTTTATTTTCGGTATTCATAATTTAAAGCTCTTCAAAATTTATTTTTTCCACAGATTCAGCATTTTTTTGACAGACGTAACAGAACAGTTTTTTTGAGAAATTATTTTATAAAAATTTTCAAAACATTTTTTCCACTCGGGCGTAAAAAGATCAGTCATAAAAGAGTTATGCCAAAGAAAGACAAAAACTCCGGAATATTTTTCAACAGTAGAAAGAAGCTTTGATAAAATTTCCAAACTGGATTGAGGAGATAATTTTCTGTAAGTAGTTAGTGTTCCTTCCATAGCAATAAGAGGTATTTCAAAAATGTTAATTACTTTATTATTTTGAATATCAAACGGTTTAAATGGGTGGCAAATTCCGCATTTAAAACCTTCGTATTCGGCGAATCCCAAAGTTGCATCGTATTCCAATTCAGCTTCTTCCCAAATTTTCCAGCTCTCCGAAATTTTCCATTTAAGATAATGCTGTCTGCCTCCTATTATTTTTTCCCCCAGTATTTCTTCTAATTCATTTTTTCTGGATTTCAAAATTTTTATATTATTAAATTCATTAAATCCGGGGTGTATTCCTATTTCAAATTCTTCTTTTTTAAATTTTGCAATAAGATTTTTTACCTTTTTATTTTTCAGAGAATACTGTTCGCCGTCAGTCATGAAATAAAATGACGACCTGAATCCGTAATTTTTTTCCAAATTTGTTATATAATCAAATGCATTATAATAAGGGTCTTCTTTGAACCGCAATTTGGTTTTCAGATAATCAAAAAAAATGGTTGCGGCTTTTTTAATATTCTTTTCTTTTATTGATCTTGCCATGCTGAATAGGGGCAGGCGCTTATGTTTAAAGATTTCATCTATGTCATGAGTCAAACAGACGGCAAAATTTTTATCGTTCCATATTTTTTTTCGTTTAAATCCTAAATTAAAACTATCTATCCATTTCCAAAGCAGCTCTATGTATTCGTTGACAATCGGTCTATCTAAGAATTTTTCTTTATAAGCCAAACTGGCGGTTGCCGGAAATCTGTCGTATTTATCTCTGTCTTTCAAGATAATTTCTTCATATCGAGTAATCATAAAAAAAGATGAGGCAACAATATCGATATCAGTTCCAATTGAATTATTAAGATTTTTAATATGGCTCTCTATTTTTTGGGTTCCCTGATAAATAATCGGTAAATCAAGATATTTATTCAACGGAGTTACAGGCAAAGAAAGGGGAGCTAAATAGTTATCCCAAAATAATTCAGACTCGCAGATATGAATTTGATAAGCAGAGTTAATTTGCGGATTTTTTCTTCCGTAACTGATTATCAATTTTTCGGATAAATTTGATGAATCGTATTTATCAAATGAAGCAATTTCATATTCTAACCCTAAAATATTCATTACTAAATCAAAGGTATATTTTATAGCCCCTTCAAATTTTTTGTTTTCGTATAATATTAATATTTTACAATTATTGTTCATTTTTAAAATATTTATTTGTTTGGTTTAAAACCTACTAAAACGGCATGATAGCCGAAAATAGACCTTAATAATGCTATTATTTTATTTCTTTTTTGTTTTGAATATTTTGGAATATATTGGATGCCGCATAGTTTAAAAATTTTGCGCAGAACTGGTCCCGAAAAATAAGAAACTCGATAACCATCTATTTCTGTAACTTTAAAACCTGCTGTTTCCATCATTTTTTTGTATTCAAGAGAGGAATAGAAACGAACCCCCTTAAGATGTTTAACCAAATGGGGTTTGAATTTTCGTCTTAGAATTCTATTTAATGTAAATAAAGAATATTTGGTATGGGCGGTAATAAGAAGGCAGGTTCCTGGTTTTAAAACCCGAAAAAATTCTTTAATTGCGTCTATTGGTTTATCTAAATAATAGATGGTTGAAAGAGAATAAATCATATCCACGGATTCGTCCGCTAATGGTATCTTATCTATGCTTGCGCAAATATAATTATTTATTTTAGGGGAGTCAGGGGAAAACAAATCTACACCCCATACATTTTTATAACCAAGCGTGGCAAGTTTATGCATATATCTTCCATCGCCGCAGCCGGCATCTAAAATATAAGAATCATGGTTTTCAGGCAGATATCTTTGAATAAAATAAAACGGTTCGTCATTATTTGGTACATGAGAAATATTTTTTTCTTCAAAAAATATCTTTTTATATGTTGATTCTATTTGTTTTCGATCTATCATATACGGAAAATTATTGATTTATATTTTTTGTTTTATAATTTTTAAAATTTTTTGCGCGGCATGGCCTTGTCCGAAATATTTAAGTTGCTTGGTTGGGGGCTTGAAATGATTGATAAAATTAAATTTTTTTTGTATTTGGTCACCGACCAGTATATTCCATTTATTTTTAGTTGTCTCAACCCATTCGGTTTTATTTCTTAAAGTAATGCAGGGAATTTTCAGCCAATAGGCTTCTTTCTGGACGCCGCCCGAATCAGTGATGATTCTTTTGGCATTTTTTTCCAACATTAACATATCAAAATAGCCAAGGGGTTCAATGAGTTGAAAATTAGTAAGTTGGCAAGTATGCAGAAGTTTAAGTTTTTCAATTTGTTTTTTTGTTCTGGGATGGACGGGAAAAATAATTTTTTCGCCAGTTGATTGAACCGCTTTTAAAATCTTTTTTAATTTTTCAGGATTATCCACATTTGAAGCGCGATGAATGGTTAAAAGAGCGTATTCTTTGGGTTTCAGGTTTAATTTTTCAATAATTTTAGATTCAGTCTGGATAAATTTTATCTTTTTTAAGAAAACATCATACATTAAATCTCCGACATTATAAATATTTTTTTTGATTCCTTCGTTTTTTAGATTTTTAACAGCAGTTTTGGTGGGACAAAATAAAATATCTGAAAGATGATCCGTTAATACGCGATTGATTTCTTCAGGCATGGTTTTATCAAAACTGCGCAGCCCGGCTTCAATATGGGCTACCGGGATATGTAATTTGGCAGCTACTAAAGCGCCAGCCAGGGTAGAATTGACATCACCGACTACAACCACCAAGTCGGGTTTTTCTTTTAAACAAACTTTTTCAAATTCAATCATTGTCTTACCGGTTTGTTCGCCGTGCAGTCCGGCCTTAATTCCCAGATTATAATTTGGTTTAGGAATATCTAATTCTTTAAAAAAAGTACCGGACATTTTATAATCATAATGTTGACCGGTATGGACAATAATCGGTTGAAATTTCGGATATTTTTTTAATTCTTTAATAAATGGGGTAATTTTTATAAAATTTGGTCGAGCCCCAACAACACAGAGGATTTTTATTTTTTTATTTTTAGCCATAATTTTTTTATTTTCGTACAATATCAATATTCTAAGGTTTTTTATTTCATTCTTAATAATGATTTTATGATTGATTTAAATCGTTTGGGGATGATAATTAGACCCAAATACATTCCAAGTTCTATTAAATTTGGTTTTATATCAGATATCCAGATATTAGATTTAACCTTGGGATTAAGTGTATCAATGATAATTTTAAGGATTGAACTTGGTTTTCCTTTAGCATGCTGTAATTCGCGGGAGAAAGGAAAATGGAATCTTAAATTTCTATTATATTCTTCGGAATATTCCAGTTCTTTTCCCTGGGCCATCTGACATAATAAATATGGAAAATTGACACCAGCTTTTAGCGCCATTTCTGTTGAAGCCCAAAATTTAGGATTAATTTCCATTAATTTGAATATATTATTTTTTTTGTCTAATTTAAATTCAATATTAACAACACCGTGCCAACTCAATTTATCAAGTAGTTCCAGGCTGTATTTTTTTATTTCAGGAATAAAACAGCTTTCGGCATAAGCGGTTGTACCTCCTGTAGGCGGTACATTTCTTGTTTGTTTTTGCATAAATATTCTTTTGCATTTGCCATTTTGGTATAAAGCCGAAAGACAATAAACTTCGTTATTATCAGTAGAAATAAACTCTTGGATCATCGGGAGAATATCGTTTGATGGATGATACTTTTGACAAATTTTATGATATTCTTTGATTAATTCTTTTTTATCTTGAACTATGCTCACAATATTGCACCCCACCTCTAAAATCCATTTGATAACTACCGGGTACTCAAAGTTGGGGGCCATTCTTTCTATTGTATCTAATGAATCCGGATAAAATGTTTTAGGATAGGGTACGCCGATTTTTTCGGCCAAATCATAAGTAGATTTTTTATTTAAAGCAATTTGTACTTTATCATAATCGGCGATTTCTACTTTAGAAATTTTATTGATTTCATTTTTATATTTTGCGGCGATTGCAGTAGCAAAATAGCTGACAGGCATTAGAATATCAAATTTTTCTTGAGCTAATATTTTTAAAATGAAATTTATGTATGTTTTTTCGTCTTCTGAGGAAGGGGCAATAAAAGAACCCTTACAGTATTTTGAATAACAAGAAACATCTAGTTTATTTTTGCGTATGACAAAAGTATCAATGCTTTCCTTAGAAAGATATCTAAGAATAGCCAATGTATGCAAAGATGAAGCGTCGGTAATCAATACTTTCATTTTTTAAAAATTAATATTTTGTAATCCGATAAAAAAATGGGCGAAATATGAAGGATTTTTTCTCCCATTTGAAATAAATATTTATTTATTTTTTTAGATTTAGGCGCGCGTCCAATAGTAAGAAAAAATCGAATGGGCCAAAATAAAATGCCATTTTTTTTAACTAATTTAAATTTATTTTCACGAGCAATTTTTATTACCTCATTAATACTAAATCTGGCCGGTCTGGCCAAAAATGACCATTTGTGGAAAGGATCCATACAAAGCATTAGTCCGTTTTCTTTTAATGACTTATGACAAATAAAAATAATTTTTTGTAATTTTTGTTTTGTATTACAACAGGCAGAAATACTCCCTATAGAAAGTATGTAGTCAAAAGTATTTTCAGGGAATTCTTTTTCATACATTGAACCTATTATATATTCTATATTCGGGTGATTATTTTCTTTTCTTGCCTTTTTGATCATTTCTTCCAAATCAATTCCCGTAACCAATGCTCCTTTTTTGGCGAGATATTCAGAAATTCTTCCCACTCCGCAACCCAAATCCAAAATTCGTTTACCTTCTAAATTTTTTAAATATTGATTTATTTTTTCTTTTTCAATTTCCGATACAAAATAATTATAAATATCATTTTTCCACATCACAGCTCGATTGCCATTATTATTAGCCCTGCTTCGCCAATAACTTTCTGCATCATAAGGAGTATAAATAAATATTTTTTTAATAAAGTTGATAATTTTATTCATAGAAAATATAATATTACAATTTTTATTTTTTATATAAAGCCATAATCCATCTTTTCTGTTTTGATCCGGGAATAATGAATTTTATTAAAAATTTAAGTGGAGATATTCTTTTGGCGGAAAAATTTTTTAGACGTTGGCGATTTTTTATAATTTCTTTATTTTGATATCCGCATTGAGGGCATATTGTAATTTTAGGCAGATTATCTTTTTGCCAATTCATATATATTGCATAAAACGGCCAAGAAAGATGACTCTCTTTATAATAGGGGCCGATTTTTTTCAATTTAATCAATTGCAATTGGGGAAATAAATTTTTAAGTTTAGTATCATTGAAACTATTTACATGAAAATTGGCGTTAAAACAGCAAGAACATTTAGGGCACATTTTTAGATGGTGTTGTAAGTTTTCATTATTAGGGACAGTAATAAGTATATATTTTTTGCTTACTCTTTGAAGCTCTGAAATACCTCTTTTTAAATCTTCCAGAGGCAAATGTTCTAAAACTTCCAAACACGTTACTAAATCAAAACTGTTATCGGCAAACGGCAAGGCAGTAATATCTCCTTGGATTTTATCTGTCTGTACGTGTTTTAATGCTTCTTCGCTATAATCTAAACCAGTCAATTTAGTATAACTATTTTTTTGTTTCAAAAAATTTATAAAAAAACCGTTTCCACATCCCGCATCTAAAATAGTGCAAACATCTTTTGGAATGATATTGTTAATGCTTTGGATCCGTTCTACTTCAGCAAAATCTTGGGAAAAATCTGTTATCCCGGGTTGTGCGTCGTATTTTTTTTTAAAATCTGCCATATTTTAGCAATATTTCCAATTAATTTTTTTTATAGTATTCTTTAATTTTTTCAATAATAAATTTTTGATTTTTTTCGGGTAATTCAGGGTAGATTGGTAAACTTAAAACTTCTTTTCCCGCTTTTTCGGTTTCCGGTAAATCGCCCTCTTTAAATCCTAAATTTTTAAAAACCGGTTGAAGATGAAGAGGTACAGGATAATAAATTACCGAAGGAATATTATTTTGGGTTAAATATTGCTGTAGCTCGTCGCGTTTTTGCGCCCGAATAGTGTATTGATGATAAACATGTTCGTTGTTTTCGGCGAGATAGGGGATGGATATTCCTTTTATTTTTGCCAGATTTTGATTGTATTTTTTTGCTTTTTGCTGGCGGCCCTTTTCCCATTTATTCAGATATTTTAATTTAACGCGTAAAATTGCCGCTTGAAGAGCGTCTAGACGGCTGTTGACTCCGAGTGTTTCGTGATAATATTTTTTTCTTGAACCGTGTTGGCGAAGCATTTTTATTTTTTCCGCCAATTTTTCATTATTGGTCAAGACCATTCCGCCGTCGCCATAAGCGCCGAGATTTTTAGAAGGGAAAAATGAAAGACAGCCGAATTCGCCAAAAGATCCGACATTTTTTCCTTTATATTTAGCGCCAATAGCTTGGGCGCAATCTTCAATAACATAAAGTTTGTGTTTTTTCGCGATTTCCATTATTTTGTCCATTTCGCATGGTTGGCCGTAAAGATGAACCGGGATTATGGCTTTGGTTTTCGCAGTAATTTTTTCTTCAATTTTATCAGTATCAATGTTAAAAGTTTTAGGATCAATATCAACAAAAATCGGTTTGGCACCGCGTACGGCAATTACTTCTGCTGTGGCGAAAAAAGTAAAAGGAGTGGTAATAACTTCATCTCCCGGACCGATATCAAGAGCCATTAACGCGAGAAGAAGAGCGTCTGTTCCGGAATTGACGCCAACAGCATATTGAGTCCCGCAATGCGCGGCAACTTCTTTTTCCAATTCAGTCACTTCCTCGCCTAAAATAAAATGAGCATTGCCTAATACTTTGTTAACGGCTTTATTGATTTCTTTTTTAATGGATTTATATTGAGCGGTAAGATCTAAAAATTGCATAAATTTTAAGTTGATAAGTTAATAAGCTTACTAAGTTGATAAGTTATATTTGCTTGACT
>Ga0172379_10001331_pt1 | contig 50114 bp, 39 predicted proteins | sample GrowelOW334metaG_FD_119756 | JGI IMG/M metagenome (GOLD analysis project Ga0172379, IMG submission 119756) | Groundwater microbial communities from an aquifer near a municipal landfill in Southern Ontario, Canada - Groundwater well OW334 metaG | ecosystem: Environmental > Aquatic > Deep... | reverse complement strand
TAAAAACAATATCGTTATCCTGTAGCCTGGCATCTCCTATTAGTTTTCCATTAAGAAGATAATCATAAAGGTCAATTGTAGTAAGGACTTTTTTATTCCTAATTACTCTAATCTCCCTTAAACTTCCCGAGGTTAGCGGACCACCGAAGCTGTATAACGCATTAAAGACGGTAGCAAAACTGCTGATATTGTATCCGCCCGGTTTTGCAACTTCACCAAGGACAAATATTTTTATGGGTCTAAGTTTTGCGAGAGTAACATCAAGAAAGATTGTCGCAGGCTGCTTTGCTAATCCTTCATAAAACTTGGATAGATAATTAGTAAGTTTTGCCTGGAGGTCTTTATATTGAATACCGGAAACAAAGAATTGTCCCGCAGTGGGGATAAATATTGTCCCCTGGTTATCAACCTTTAATTCATATTGAAGCTCGACAGAGCCCCAGATATAGAGCCTTAACGCATCGCCGGGACCGATTAAATAGCCGGGATCTACGGGACCTATTTCAGCAGGCTGAAATGCGCCGGGCATTGAATTAAATATATTATACCCAAAATAGGCTAAACCGCCTCCGCCGGGTGGGGCAACTGGTTCGGGTTTTTCTTCTTTCTTCTCTTCTTTCTTTTCTTCCTTTTTCTCTAGTTTTTTCTCTTCAGTCTTCTTTGCTTCATCTACTTTTTGAGTTTGGGGAGGAGGTGGCAATGCTTTCCCCCCGGTAATATAAGTTTTTATGAAACTGTCGTAATCAATTCCATATTGCTTAGCAAGGTTTCTAGCGTCATCTTCACTCATATTTTTACTTTTTAAGGCGCTCTGCACATCTTGTTGTGTAGTGATCCCCTGCTTTTGCAGTTCGTTTGCAACTTGCTGCTCTGTCTGCGAAAAAATAAATGAGTTTGTCAATAGAATTATTGGCAATAAAAGAAAGAGGGTGTTTATTTTATTCATATTCATTGGATGTAAATTTTTCATAAATAAATTTGGCTTTATTGTATGAGGCTTTTAGGTTTTTAGTCTGTAAAAAAAATTAAATTATAAAGCATATTTAGATATTACAGTAACTCTTAATAATGGAAAGAAATTTTGAAAAATCAGAAAGCCGATAGTTAATTATATCAACCAAAATGTTCGTATCCAATGATACATACTCATGACTGAGTCTATTTCTGAAACCGGCCATTTGATTCAAAACAATTTTATCTTCCCTGGTAATAATATTATGCTTTACAAGAATATCGCTGATATCTGAATAATAATCCCACTTTTCGTTAAAATCCGCCGATACGATGTGTGCAAAAATATCAAATAAATTTTGAATTAACAGGTAAATCCCTCTCTCCAAAATCCATAACAGGTCTTTATCGGCTTTAATATCTTCAATAGTAATATTTTGGTGTTTCTTCAAATTCTGAAGATCTTCAATAAAAGAAGAGAGCCGATTTTCTATTATTTCTAAATCAGGCATTTATGATCTTACCGGATAAATAGTATCTTCTAATTTTTCGTAAATGAGTGGCATCAATGAAGAGTTTTCGTATATAATTTTCAAAGTGAATTCGCTTTCGTTCATCTTTGCTAAAAAGTAAAATCCCATGTTCAATTATTTTTTTTTGTAGTGTAAGTTGAGCATTATTTATTACAATGAAATCAATATTTTCTCTAACAAGCAGATTTAGTGCGCTTATCAAACCACTTTCATAGCCATAAGGAAATTTCATTAAATCATTTTTATCGAAGGTATCCTTCAAATAAACAGCAACATCTATATCGTGATAATTTTCTTTTCCCACAAACGATCCAAAAATGTAGGCGAATAAAACCTCATCTGTTTCCCGGAGGTATTCAGCAATAATTTTTTCTCGATGTTTTTTTTCTAATAGCATAACATATTTATTAATCACTTACCGGAGAATTTTATAAAGCTCTTAAAATCATTTACTTTATAACTTTTGGGTCAAAAGTATGTTTTTCCAGTCTAATAGTTTTGTCGAAATTTTTATTAAGTGTCGTATGAACAATTTATGAAAGAAATATTTATTCCAAAATAACGGCAATTATTTTAATACACTCTTTAGAATTGATCCATCTATGGAAATCCATTTATTTTTGTAAAGCAACTTCTGATTGCCGATGAAACAAATCAAACTTACAACCCTTAAGACCACTCAACCAATTTCGTTAATGGCACTGGATAAACTTATTGCTCTTTACTTATCACTAATAAATTTTCCACAGCTTCGCCACGTCAGTCACATGAAAATGGAAAGAATATTAAAAACTTCTTAGAAGTTCCTTTTATTTTTTTAGAGACAGATCAATGTAAGACTTAAATACTCAGAGGCAATTTATAAATCACCCCGTGACTTGGATGAATAAATAAATAAATTCATCAACAAGACAAAGATAAAAAAATTTTATTAAAAAAAATACCTTGCTCAATAATTGTGATGCTTGACAGGGTTAAAAACTCTCAAATCTTTCAAACTGAATTCCGATTACTGATCCGCCGCGGCGGACTGACGACTGTAAACTTATACTGCTCTTGTTAAAAAGAGTTTTACTTTCTTTTCAATTAACGTAAAAACTTCTTTCGGTTTCTTTTCTTTGCCGGGCAAAAATTTAAATATTTTTAGTAAAGGAAGAATTTTAATCCGTTCTTTGCCAAGGATTTCTAGTTTAAGTTTTTTTTTCATAAACTTTCCTCTTCACAAATCTTTTGCCAAAAATAAAAGCTGTTCTTTGAAAGAGAACGTTTCCCCTTCTTTCTTAAAAGTTGCTTCGCTTCTTCATTAGTATAATTTTGAAATATCCAACTAAAAGTAGAAAAAGAGCCGTAATTAAGAAATCTCTCAAGTATAAACTCTTTGTGTTTTTCCATACTCAATGAATTAAAATCAACATCCCAAAAATATCTTTTGAATTCTGCCGGAACAATTTCTACTTTAGCTTTTTTAATCATCGTTCATTTTTACTTGATCATTACAGCTGCTGAAACCGGTTCAGCAATTGCCAACTATTTGTCGGGTTGAATTTTTATATATTTTGATAAAACCTCGGCATCAGCAATATCTTTTTTTCTTCCTGTTGCTAATTTATTTTTAAGTAATAAATCGGCTGATATAAAAAATGCTTTTTGATTACCGATTTTTGTGATTATTTTTTTGATAAACGCTTCTTCAAATTTAACACCAGTAATCGAAGTTATAATATCAATTCTAACTGGTTCATACCCAATTTGGATTATGCTTTCATCTTTTGTCAGGTCATCTTCAGATATTTCTAACGGGGAAAAACCAAAATCCTGAAGTGCCTTCAGGACTCTTTTAGCATTTTCAGAACTTCTGTTGATCCAAAAATCAATATCACCGGTATTGCGCGGCGCTGCATGTAATGCAACTGCATAAGCTCCGACAATTAAGTACTCAACTTGATTGACGTTGAAGCACTTTATAAAATCTACGAAGTCCTTCTCTACTCGCATTATATTCTTTATTTTTATTAAAGAGATTGATATACTGTTCTCTTAGGAACTGTACTGTTTCAAGTTTATCCTTAAAGGATTTTTTTTCCCAAAAGTTAATTGTCTCTTTTTCTTCCTGCAGCTTAGAGATTATTTTAATTTTTTTTACAATCATTTCTTTTTTTTATCTTAACAAGCGCAATTGCCTTTCACCAAAGGTGTTTAGTTGTTAATTTATTATTTTTTAATGGATCTCATGATTAACGGTTAAACAGTCTATCAATACATCATTATTACTGAAAACAGTAGTAAAACGAAGTAACGCTTCGGCGTGACGAATCACTATTTCCCCACAGCTTCGCAACGTCAGTCACATAACTGCTTTCGATTGTCTCCACCTAAATATTTTTTAATTACAACTAAAAAATTCTTTTTATTTAAATTAACACCATCTCTCCAAAATCTCTCTAACACTTTTGTGTCATTTCCATCATTGCGCTTATTTCTTTAAGCGGAGGTTGAGTTGAATTCATTTCTTCAATCTTTAATCCCCTTATTGACATTGTAAGCAAGTTCATTTCTTAAATCACGCAAGTCTTTCCAAACTCACAATATTCAATAATTCCGAACTGCTCAATTCTGTTAAAAATGTCCAGCGCTGAAATATCTTAGATTTTTTCACCTAATCACTTAGGACTGTTTACTGCTAACCAACTTTTCATAGCTTCGCCACGTTAGTCACAAGACTATAAAAACGATGTGCAAATATAAAAAAATTAGTGGAATCTAGTTGTGATTTTTACTATCCGAATTTAATGAGAAGAAACGAACATGGATTAAAATTTTTACCCTGTCATATAAAAAAAAGCCACATTGTATTCTGTGGCTTTATTGTCGTGGGGGCTGAAGGAGTCGAACCTCCGACCCTCTGCTTGTAAGGCAGATGCTCTAAACCAACTGAGCTAAGCCCCCTTTGGGAAATTTCAATTTGTAAAAAACAATTAATAAAATGTTTTTCAAAAACCGTTACAAATATCTGACTTTGAAATCAGAATTCCAAACACTTTAAAAATTTTTTGAGCGGAAGACGGGACTCGAACCCGCGACGTCAAGCTTGGGAAGCTTGCATTCTACCACTGAATTACTCCCGCAAATTTCTTCTGTAAACTTAATTGATATTTCGCTTTCCTTCAACTCTTTTTTTATTTTTTTTGAAGAAAAACCATTTACTGTTTCAAATCTTTTTTTTAGAAACTCATTTGTTTATCTTTGTTCAGTTATAAATTCAAAGGAATCAATAAAAAAAATGGATGGAAAAATAAATCTTGCCGATATGAGGACGAATTATACTTCGGCGCCTTTTGATAAGGCTCACGTGTTAAAAAATCCGATTGCCCAGTTTAAAGTGTGGTTTGATGAAGCAGTTCTCTCAAAAATTGAGGAACCGAATGCAATGACTCTCGCAACAGCATCGAACGAAGGAATGCCCAATGCGCGAATCGTCCTACTTAAAGAATTTGATAAGAAAGGATTTGTATTTTATACAAATTATGAAAGTCAAAAAGGAAAAGAGTTAGAAAATAATAATGCTGCCGTTTTACTTTTTTTTTGGAAAGAGTTGGTCAGACAGGTTCGTATAAATGGGAATGTAGAAAAGATTTCACATGAAGAATCAAACGAATATTTCCACTCAAGACCGAGGGAAAGTCAGATTGGCGCATGGACGTCCAATCAAAGCAGTGAAATACCGGATCGGAATTTTTTAGAGAATAGATTTCAAACACTGCAAAATGAATTTGATGGAAAAGAAATTCCTCTTCCTCCTTATTGGGGCGGATACAGAGTCCTTCCTTTTGAAATTGAATTTTGGCAAGGAAGAGAAAACCGTTTGCACGATAGAATTCTTTATAGTTTGATCGAAAATGATTGGAAGATCAGCCGACTTTCGCCTTAATGAAATTTTCGTAAATAACTGATTTAATTGTTAATCCCAACAAAATTACAGCCCCGCCAATAAGCGCAAATGTCGATGGCTTTTCTCCGTACCAGATAAAAACCCACACCGGATTGAGTACCGGTTCTATCATCGTGATGAGTGATGCTTCAATTGCATGAACACGTTTAAGTGAATAAGTAAACACTGCGTATGCTAAACCAATTTGAACGATACCGAGATACGCCACCATTGTTAAATCAGACAGAGTAAACACTTGAATAGAAAAAATCGAAAAAACACTTACAGCTGCAATAATTACATTTCCCCAAAAAATTGTTGCAAATTGGTATGAGTGATCATTCTTTCTCATACCTAAAAGAAAACCGGCGAAACACATTCCCGAAATAAGTGCAACAATATTTCCTACAAAATGTCCGGGAGAAAGTTCACCAAGAAAAAAGAGAACCATCCCGATGAATGCCAGAATGATAGTGATGATATTAATTTTTTCGAACTTTGTTTTAAGAAGAATTGGTTCTAAAATTAAGACGTAAATGGGAGCTGTGTATTGAAGAAATATTGCATTTGCCGCTGTAGTCATTTTTGTTGCAATAACAAAAAGAATGAGAATTGCCGCATAAAATAAGGCGTTAATAAATGTAGCTTTATTCTTTTTTACCGCTTTACTTCTAAAGAGAATTAGAAATGTTGCCGCCGAAAAAAGCGAACGGAAAAATGAAAGTTGAAAAGCGTTCAGAGAAATTAATTTGATAAAGAGTCCACCGGTACTCCACAATATTCCCGAAAGAAATGCAGCGAATAATCCTTTTTGGTGCGTTGAAAATGCGTTCATCTAACTTTATTTTTTTTCTGTAAATATAGGAAATAAAATAGTTGAAAGTGAAAAGTAGAAAGTTAAAAGTGATTCGGTAATGAACAAATTAAAAAAGGCTGATCTTACAACCAGCCTTTCTTATGTCTTTCAACTTGTTACTTTATACTTTCAACTTTTACTTGATCTCGTTCCCGTCCGTATCCATATATTTTACTTCACCGAGATTCATATCTTTCAAACCTTGCTCAATTTTTGCACGGTCACCAACAACAATCCACACTAATTGATTTGAATGAATTGCTTTTTTTGCCGCATCTGTTAATTGGGCTTTCGTTGCGGCTTTTACTTTTCCGGCAAAGGTTGAATAATAATTATCGGGTAAACCATAACGAACCATTTCGCTTAAACTTCCACGAACAGCGTTTCCAGTTTCCCAAGAGCCAGCCATACTATTCACTTGATTTGTAACGACAAAATTTAACTCATCGTCTTTAATAGGAACTTCACCTGCAATTCCGTTTAATTCTTTTTGAATTTCGATTATCGATTCTTTTGTTTTATCAGCTTGCACCGGCGCGAAAGCAATAAACGGACGTTGTCCTTTTGCTCCAACCAAAACAGATTGAGCGCCGTATGACCAATGTTTATCTTCGCGAAGATTCATATTGATTCGTGAAGTGAAATTACCGCCAAGAATATCATTCATTAAACTAATTGCAATTTCATCAGGATTTGCAGAAGGAAGAGTCACCTGTCCCGCAATAATAACGCTTTGCATTGCGCCTGGTTTGTCCAAAATATAAATAACCGGTTTTTCTTTTTGCTCAACGTGTACAATATTTTTTTGTTTTATTTCTCCCGTTTTCCAATCTTTAAACAATTTTTCAATCCGCGGAGTTAATTCATCCATCGTAATATCGCCAACGACTATTAGTGTTGCATTATTTGGTTTTAGCCAATCTTGTTGGAATTTAATCAAATCTTCACGCGTAATTTTGTTTACGCTTTCTTCATATCCTGAGCCGGTAAAAGGACTACCGTAAGCATGATTTTCACCGTAAAGAATTTTAGGGAACACTCTTAACGCCATAGAAAACGGTGAAGATTTTTCCCGTTTAATTCCGGCAATCTGTTCTTTCTTTAAGCGATTAAAATCCGTTTCCGGGAATGATGGATTAAGAACTACATCAGCAAATATTTCAAGTGATTTATCTAGGTTGGATTTTAACGATGAAAGATTTACCGACGACATATCTAAGTTTGAACCCGTACTTAAATTTGCGCCTAAACTTTCCAGCTCTTCACTAATTTGAAGAGCATTTCTTTTTTTCGTCCCTTCATCGAGCATATTCATTGCAAGACTTGCGGTTCCTTTTAATCCAAATTGATCAGCAGCAAAACCGGCATCAAAAAGTAAACTCATATTTACTATAGGAATTTCCTTTCGTTCTGCGAGAATTATTTTCATTCCGTTTGTGAGTGTAACTTTTTTGAAAGCAGGAAATTTTGCATCTGGCGGAGTTCCGGATTCAGGCAGTTTGCTTCTATCTGCATCCGATTTAACTATTTCGTAATTAGGAAAAGGATGAACTTCTAAAATGTAAACGCCATCCGACAACCACTTGCGGGCAGTTTCCAAAAGATCTTTTGCCGAAGCTTCTTTTACCCATTGTAAAACTTGTTTATAATGATCAGCGTCTCCGGCGTAAACCTGGTTCTGTGCTAAAATATCGGACTTGCCTCCGAAGCCACCAATACGTTCAACACCACGGATGAACTGAGCCATATATTGAGTTTTAATTTTTTCTAATTCTTTTGCAGTCGGTCCGTCTTTTAAGAATTTCTGCAATTCTTCATCACCGGCTTTTTCAACTTTAGCTAAATCGTCCCCCGGCTTTGCAGTTAATTCTAAATAAAATTGCCCCGAGATTTCATTTAGATCAACATATGCTTTTGCTGATGTTGCAATTTGATCATCATAAACCAAACGTTTATAAAGCCGTGAAGTTTTCCCGGAAGCGAGAACATCGCTGACTAAATCAAGATAAACAGCTTCCTGCGATCCCCATTGAGGAACGTTCCATATTTTATATATTCGTGATTGAGGAACTCTATCCTGCATAACCTGGCGATGTCTTCCCATCATTTTAGGAACCCAAACATTATATTTTGCAATCGGAGGACCTGAAGGAATATCGCCAAAATATTTTTCAACTTTTTGGAGCGCTTCCTGAGGATTAATATCGCCTGCAACAACTAAGGTTGCATTTGCCGCGCCGTAATAAGTTTTGAACCAATCTTGAACATCGGTTAAAGAAGCGACGTTAAGATCTTCCATCGAACCAATTACAGTCCATGAATAAGGATGTGCCGCCGGATAAGTACTTTTCACAATAAGTTCATCAACTAATCCGTAAGGTTCGTTCTCGCCTTGACGTTTTTCATTTTGAACCACGCCACGCTGCTCATCAAGTTTAGCTTGATTTATTGCGCCGAGAAGATGCCCCATTCTGTCTGATTCCATCCATAATGCTAAATCAAAAGATGAGATAGGAACATTTTGAAAGTAATTTGTTCTATCATTACTTGTCGTTCCATTCAAATCGGTAGCGCCGATTTTTTCCATCACTTTAAAATAATCATCATTAAAATTTTCACTTCCGTTAAACATCAAATGCTCAAACAGATGTGCGAAACCGGTTTTTCCAAGTTTCTCATTCTTTGAACCAACATGATACCAAACGTTAACGGCAACGATTGGCGCTTTATGATCTTCGTGAAGAAGAAGAGTTAAACCGTTTTTCAAAATGTGTTTTTCGTATTTGATTTCAACAGGTTGGTCATTTGTAGAAGATTTTTTTTGAGCGGAAACAAGCAGTGAAAATGAAAAGAGAATCATTAACACCACAATTAGTCTTTGCTTCATAACTTCGTCCTTTATTAAGTGAAAAATTTTTTACAAAAATAGAGATTAATTCTTCTGAAAAACAAATGCTTATCAAATCTTTATATGAACGGTTCTATTATTGGATAAAATAATCGGGAATAAAATTTTTCTTGACATCTGATTGTTAATCAATTATATTGGGAACCAGAAAAACTAAAATAGTTTCTGATAGGCATTTATGAAATTACAAGACAAAATAATTGAATTAGGTGAAGAAAAACTTTTTAAAGAAGGTTTTTACAAAACTCGAATGGAAGATATCGCATCTGAATTGCAGATGAGTAAAAAAACCATTTACAAATTTTTCCCTTCGAAGGATGAGTTGGTAATGGCGGTAGCAAATCACTTTACTCAAAAAATGGCGAAAAAGATTTTACCGATCTTAGAAAGCGATAAAAATGCAATTGAAAAACTTGCCGGTCTTTTTTCTCTTCTTAGTAATACCGCCGGGAAAGTCGGCGATAAAGTTTTTGGTGAACTGAGAACTCATTATCCGGCTGTTTGGCAGCATGTTGATTCGTTTAGAACCGATATGATGTACGGGAATATTACAAAAGTATTTGAGCAGGGGAAAAAAGAAGGATTATTCCTCGACTTCCCTACCCCGATCGTAATAAATATTTTTGTCAACTCAATCAGATCAACGGTTAATCCTGAGTTTATTTATAACAACAATTTTTCTATGGTCACTGCCGCACAAACAACATTCAAGATCATTTTAGGCGGCACACTTACTGAAAAAGGTAAAAAATTATTTTCAAAGTTAATTACACAAAATCCATTATGAGAACAATAAAATTACTGAGCATAATAGCGCTCATCACCACGTCTACATTTTCACAAAATGTTTTAACACTCGATGAATGTTATAAACTTGGACGGGAGAATTTTCCACTTATCAAGCAAAAAGAGTACATCGAAAAAAGTAGAGAATACACCGTAAGTAATATTTGGAAAAGCTATTTTCCGCAAATAACAATAAGCAGCCAGGCAACATATCAATCGGATGTTACTTCAATACCACTTTCACTCCCCGGAATGAAAATTGAACCAGTTTCAAAAGATCAGTACAAAGCTGTCGCAGATATTTCCCAAGTTATTTATGACGGCGGCTTGATGAGTGCCCAGTCGAAGATACAGAATGCAGCTTCTGAAGTGGATGACTATAAAATCGAAATAGAACTCATCAAGGTGAAAGAACGAATAAACCAACTCTATTTCGGAATTCTCCTTCTTGACAAACAACTTCTTCAAACTGAATTAACAAAAGCTGATCTCAAAGCGAGTCTGGAAAAACTTAACGGAGCTTATGCAAATGGGACTGTAACAAGTTCAGATGTAGATATTCTTAAAGCCGAAATATTAAAACTTGCGCAAAGAGAAATTGAGATCAATTCATCACGCAAATCTTTCCTCGATATGTTAGGGTTGATGATAAACAAATCATTGGATCAGTCTGCCAAATTGGAACTGCCCGAAGCAAATAACAGTTTAAAAGTTGAAAGGATAAATCGCCCTGAGATTAGTATGTACACCTCTCAAGAAAAAATGATTGATCAACAAAGTGGTTTATCGCTTGCCAAAATACTGCCGAAAGCAAGTTTATTTGTACAAGGAGCTTATGGTAAACCAACGTTAAATATGCTCAAAAATAATTTTGATTGGTATTACATCGCAGGAGCCAGACTTTCATGGTCGCTCTCAAGTCTTTACACGTATGGCAACGAGAGTGAGATAATCGAATTGAACAAAAAGTCCGTTGAATCGCAAAAAGAAAGTTTTCTACTTAACAACAAGCTTTTGCTAATTCAGTATCAAAATGAATTTGAAAAGCTACAAGCATTAGTAAAAATTGATGAAGATATTATTGCGATCAGAACTTCTGTGAAAAATTCCGCAAAGGCAAAACTTGAAAATGGAGTGATCACCTCGAGTGATTATTTGCGCGAACTTAATGCCGAAGACCAGGCAAAACAAAATTTAGCAATGCACACAATCCAAAAATTGCTGGCAGAACAAAATTACAAACTCACTACCGGAAATTAATTAGAAACATAATAGTAGATAAAAAAATGAAAAAAATATTTAATATCACCGCGGCAAAAAGTCTGAGCGCTTTATTTATTCTTTTAGTGTTAAACGGATGCGGAAACGGCAATGGTAAATTTGATGCGACCGGAACATTCGAATCTGAAGAAGTCATAGTTTCATCGGAAGCGATGGGTAAACTTGTTAAATTTGATGTTGAAGAAGGAGCGAACCTCAAGCAAGATCAAATTGTTGGTCTGGTGGATACCGTTCAACTCTATCTGAAAAAGAAGCAGCTTGAAGCTTCAGTTAAGGCTATCATAAGCAAGCAACCCGATATTGCCACTCAATTAGCGACAATTCAAGAACAAATTCAGACGGCAACAACAGAAAAGAAACGAGTCGAGAATCTTGTTAAATTCAATGCCGCAACAACAAAACAACTCGACGACCTAAATGGGCAACTTGATTTGTTAAATAAACAATACAACGCGACTAAATCAAGTTTAACAATTACGAAACAAGGGTTGCAGAGCGAAACTTATCCGCTTCAAGCGCAAATAGAACAGATTCAAGATCAGATAAACAAAAGTATAATTAAAAATCCACTTGAAGGAACTGTCCTAACACGTTACGCTAAACAAAGCGAAATTACAACAAACGGAAAAGCCCTATATAAAATAGCCGACCTATCTACTATGACTCTTCGTGCATATGTTAATGGGAATCAACTCGGAGAAATTAAACTTGGTCAAAAAGTAAAAGTATTCGTCGATAAGGGTAGAAACGAACAAAAGGAATTAAGCGGAGAAATCTATTGGGTTTCATCAAAAGCGGAATTCACTCCAAAAACTATTCAAACAAAAGACGAACGTGCCAATCTTGTTTATGCCGTTAAAATCAAAGTGCAGAACGATGGCTATTTAAAGATTGGAATGTATGGAGAAGTAATCTTTTAAAATGAATGCAGTTGAATTAAAAAATATTGTTAAAAAATACACAACAAAAAAATCTTCGGTTACTGCAGTTGATAATGTTTCATTTACAGTCGAAGAAGGCGAACTGTTCGGATTAATTGGTCCTGATGGCGCGGGAAAGACTTCTGTTTTCAGAATCCTTACTACCCTTCTTCTTGCGGATGAAGGAAGCGCAACCGTCTTGGGCAATGATGTCGTAACTGATTATAAAATAATTCGAAAAATTACCGGGTACATGCCGGGGAGATTTTCTCTTTATCAGGATTTAACTGTTGAAGAGAATCTCGAATTTTTTGCTACCGTATTCGAAACTACAATCCAAGAGAATTATGATTTGGTAGCGGATATTTATAAACAACTCGAACCATTTAAAACTCGCCGCGCCGGTAAACTCAGCGGCGGAATGAAACAAAAACTTGCCTTGTGTTGCGCATTAATTCACAAACCAAAAATTTTATTTTTAGATGAGCCGACCACAGGCGTCGATCCGGTCTCAAGAAAAGAATTTTGGGAAATGTTGAAAAGACTGAAAGCCCAGGGCATCAGTATTCTTGTTTCAACTCCATACATGGACGAAGCAAAACTTTGCGACAGAATTGCATTGATGCAAAACGGAAAAATTTTGGAAATCGATTCTCCGCAAAACATTGTAAATCAATTCGGCACTAATCTGTACGCGGTTCATGCAGACAACATGTATAATCTTCTAAATGATCTTCGCGCTTTCCCTCAAACGACATCATGTTTTGCTTTTGGAGAAAATCATCATCTCACACTAAAAGAAAGCAATGATGATATACGTGAGCTTGAAAACTATTTAGATACAAAAGGATATTTGAAAAGAACAATTATAAAAATTGAACCCGGGATTGAAGATTGTTTTATGCAGTTAATGAAAAAGTAAATATTTACACCGTGGTTATTAAGTAGAAACACTTTTGACCACAAAGAAAAATTATGTTAACAAAAGAAATTGTAATAAAGACTGATAAACTCACAAAAAAATTCGGCGATTTTATCGCAACGAATGAAATCACCTTTGAAGTTTATAAAGGCGAGATCTTTGGATTCCTCGGCGCAAATGGTGCCGGTAAAACTACGGCGATGAAGATGTTGATCGGAATTTCAAAACCAAGTTACGGCAAAGCCCAGGTTGCTGGATTTGATGTTTATAAACAGACTGAGAAGATTAAAAAAAGTATTGGCTACATGAGTCAGAAATTTTCCTTGTACGAGGATTTAACAATCAAAGAAAATATTCAACTGTTCGGCGGCATTTATGGTTTAAGCGATAAAGAGATTGAATTAAAAGGTACCGGTTTGATCAACAAATTAAATCTGCAAAACGAGGCAGATAAACTTGTCAGCTCACTGCCACTTGGTTGGAAACAAAAACTTGCCTTCAGCATCGCAATATTACACGATCCTAAAATAGTTTTTCTTGATGAACCCACCGGCGGCGTCGATCCGGTTACGCGCCGTCAATTCTGGGATATGATTTATGAAGCTGCACACCATGGAATAACGGTTTTTGTTACAACGCATTATATGGACGAAGCTGAGTATTGTGACCGTGTTTCAATAATGGTGGACGGAGTTATAAAAGCTCTCGATTCACCTGGCGAACTTAAAAACCAACACAATGCAAAATCAATGGAAGAAGTTTTCATAATGCTTGCTCGCAGCGCCAAACGAGGAGAATAAAATTTTATAATGAAACAACTGCTAACATTTATTAGAAAAGAATTCCATCACATACTGCGAGACAAACGTTCTATGCTTGTATTGCTCGGGCTGCCCATTGTTCAACTTCTCATTTTCGGTTTCGCTATAACAACAGAAGTCCGTAATGCAAATATTGCTATACTCGATAACTCAAAAGACGAAGCGACCCAAAACATTATCGGGCGAATTGAAAGTAGTCAGTATTTTGATATTGACCGGACGGTGAAATCCAGCAGTGAAATCGAAAAAGCATTTAAAACCGGTAAAATAAAATTAGTTATTGCTTTCCAACCTAATTTCCAAAATGAACTTGCTCATACAAATAAAGCTCAGATTCAAATCATTGCGGACGGTACTGATCCCAACCAAGCTACAACACTTACAAATTACGTAAGCGCAATTATAATGGATTATCAAAGCGAATTAAATCAACAAAATTCCGTGCCGTACACTATAAGCACTGAAATACGTATGCTCTATAATCCTGAATTGAAAGGCGCTTATTCATCGGTGCCAGGGGTAATGGGAATGATACTTCTCCTTATTTCAGCAATGATGACTTCGATAGCAATTGTTAAGGAAAAAGAACTTGGCACAATGGAAGTACTTCTTGTTTCACCGATGAAACCATGGCTTGTTATAATAAGTAAGGTAGTTCCCTATTTTATTGTATCGCTAATAAACGTAGCTACTATTTTATTGCTAAGTGTCTTTATACTCGGCATGCCGATTCAAGGCAGTCTTCTTCTTTTGATAGCAGAAACAATTCTGTATATAATTTGCTCTCTGTCGCTCGGGTTGTTTATCTCTACAGTTTCAGATACACAACAGGCAGCAATGCTTATTTCGTTAATTGGTTTAATGCTTCCGGTTGTTATGTTAAGCGGTTATGCATTCCCGATTGCGAACATGCCGATCGTTCTTCAAATTATTTCAAATCTAGTCCCCGCGAAGTGGTATATAATTATTACAAAAAGTGTGATGATAAAAGGCGTTGGAATTTGGGGCATTTGGAAAGAAACTTTAATAATTACCGCAATGACTCTTTTTTTCATTTTGTTAAGTATCAAAAGATTTAAAATCAGGTTGCAATGAGAACATTATTATTTTTACTCAGAAAAGAATTTTTGCAGATCTTCCGGGATAAGTTAATACTTAGAGTGATCTTTGTTATGCCTGTAATACAGTTAATACTTCTTCCATTTGCTGCGAATTACGAAATGAAAAATATTTCAATGACTGCAATAGATCACGACCATTCGGAATACTCCAGGAAACTTATTAATACTTTCACTTCATCGGGTTATTTTCAACTCACTGAAGTATCCAAATCTTACAACGACGCATTAAAGGTTGTTGAAGACGACAAAGCAGATTTAATAGTTGAGATTCCTCAAGGATTTGAACGCGATCTTATTAAGGAAAATCAAAGCAAGATAATGCTGGCTGCTAACGCCATCAACGGTCAAACCGCCGGACTTGCAATTTCATATGCAAGTACGATTATCCGCGATTTCAACAATGATATTCGTGTCGAATGGATTCAAGCACCAAGAATGAACGCGCAACCTATTATAGAAATAACGAGTTCCAACTGGTTTAATCCGAAAATGAATTATAAATATTTTATTGTTCCGGGAGTCCTTGCACTGCTCGTTACGATGGTTGGATTTTTATTAACCGCGTTAAACATTGTTAAAGAAAAAGAAACCGGCACTATCGAACAGCTAAACGTATCACCAATCAAAAAATACCAATTCATACTCGGTAAATTAATTCCATTCTGGATTTTAGGTTTAATTGTTTTGACAATCGGTTTCGTTGTAAGCTTTTTAGTTTACGGAATAATTCCTGTTGGAAGCTTTTTGTTGATTTACCTTTTTGCCGCAGTTTACTTAATCGCACTGCTTGGTTTCGGACTGCTCACCTCAACTTTCGCAGATACTCAACAACAAGCAATGTTTATAGCATACTTTTTCTTGATGACGTTTATTCTGTTGGGCGGGTTGTTCGCCCCAATTGAAAATATGCCGGATTGGGCGCGCTATCTAACTTATATTAATCCAGTTAGTTATTTTATTGAGGTGATGCGAATGGTAATATTAAAAGGCAGTGGATTTACAGATATAATTCGACATTTCGAAATAATTGTTCTCTTTGCAATAACTTTTAATACGTTGGCAGTTCTGAACTATAAAAAAACAACTTAGCTTAGTGCAAAGGGACAACAATAAATTAATCCTAGGAAATCGGATTTCGAAATCAGGTATCTCTTCTACCCTTCTTTTAAGTTTCGAGTAAAAAGTCTTTTTTCATTTGCTCCATCACCGTTATGGATTAAAAACAAATCTGGAATAAAAACAAATAACCATTTTTTAATGTTTGTTTTAAATTTATTTATTTATATTTGTCTCAAGAGTCACAATTCATTAAACATAAAAGGAATACCATGATGAAAAGGTACTTTTTGTTCGTTGTGTTTTTATTATTAGTGAATTCTAATAATTTTGGTCAAACATTTTCCGATAACTTCACGGGACTTACTGTAGGACCTCTTTCAGGACAATCGGGGTGGGTTAAAGGCGGAACTGGAACAGCCGAAGTTACACTGGCAAACATTTCACCTTTAGAATATACTGGATATATTAGTGGTGGAGGCGAGTATGCGGTGATGCCGGTAGGTATCTCAGGTTCTTCCCGGGTGTTTAAATTGTTCCCTACAAATGTAGCAAACTACACCGGTACTACATTTTATTTTTCATTTTTACTTAGATTGACATCAGCTTCAGCAACTTCAGTTGGGTATTTCTTGTCGTTGGGTGACTCTGCCGGATCAACCTCAAGTTTAGCACCAAAAATATATGCAACAGCTAATGGAGTGGGATATAATATCGGGTTGTCAAAACAGACCACGAGTGTTGCAAACGGTTTAGTTTATGGCGCAACTGTTCTTAACTTTGATCAGACATATCTTGTAGTTGTTCGCTACTCATTTCATGTTGCCGGGACAGTTGCTCCTGATAAATTTGATGATGAGGCATACCTTTGGATTAATCCGGCACTTTCATCTGAACCAGCCACAAGTACTGCTGAATGTGCCGCTACAGTTGGTGGACTTGTAGGAGCAGGTGATACTGATTTTGATGGTTACGGTGCAATAACCGGAGGTGTTGGTAGTTTTATTTGGCATAATAGAGGTGTAACAAATCCAAGTGGTGCATTTGATGGAGTGCGTGTCGCAAATGGAGCAACCAGTATGGACGCTTGGACAAACTTAAACCCAGCAACAGTTCCGGTTGAATTAACCTCCTTCTCTGCAAATTCAGTTAACGGAAATGTTGAATTACTCTGGGAAACCGCTACTGAAAAAAACAATAACGGTTTTGAGGTTGAAAGAAAATCAATTAATAGTGAGTTTGTAAAAATCGGATTTGTAAAAGGGAATGGAACAACAACGAATCTTTCTTCATATTCCTTTACTGATAAAAACGTTAATGCAAACTACTCTTACAGATTAAAACAAATTGATTTTGATGGAACATTTACTTATTCAAATATCGTAAATGTTTCTGTCGGACAATCACCGACTTCTTTTGCTTTAGGACAAAATTTTCCGAATCCTTTTAATCCTTCAACTGCAATCAGCTACAGCTTACCTCAAGCCGGAGTTGTTACTTTAGCTATTTTCAATACTCTTGGTCAAAAAGTTAAAGAAGTTGTTAACCAATTTCAAGAAGCCGGTAATTATACAGTTTCTTTGAATGCAAGTGATTTAAGTTCAGGAAATTATATTTATAAAGTTAGTGTAAACGGTCAATCAGTTAGTAAGAAGATGATCGTTCTTAAATAAATCTTAGTTTATTGTTTTTCAAAAAAGAGCTGTCGCATTTCGACCAGCTCTTTTTTTATTTTTGGATAACGATTTTTAGGAGTTCTTATGGAACAAGCAATACGGGATTTTATTAGTCAAAAAAATATTGCATTGATAGGCCTGTCGCGGAAAAAAAATAAATTTGGGAACAGTGCATATAAAGAACTAAAGTTGCGCGGTTACAATGTTTACGCCATTCATCCAAGTGAAACAGAGATTGATGGTATCCCATGCTTTCCCGATTTAGCCTCTGTAAAAGAAAAAGTTGACGGAGTATTTGTCTCGGTTTCCCGACAAAATATTTTGCCGATTCTTTATGATATTTCTTCGTTAGGGCTTAAAAATGTTTGGCTGCAGCAGGGATGTGAGACGGCAGAAATTATTTCAGAAGCTAAAAAATTGAAACTAAATCTTGTTGCTAAAAAATGTATTCTGATGTACGCAGAACCTGTAAAATCTTTTCATAAGTTTCATCGCTTTGTGTCGGATATTTTTACTCGATCTTAAAACAATAATTTTCAAATATTTCTTGGATTTTTTTGGAACTTGAAAGTTTATTGTAGAACTCCCAGATTCTTATTCTTCTTAAAGCAACGAACACTGAAACCGTAACCTTTGCCTTTATAGGACAAAGTGACATAGTGATCGTGGAAGAGCAGGACTAAGTCGTACGCGTTCACAGCATCGTACTCTGTAGAACTCCAAAAGTAAGGGACGTAATCTAAATCGTAGAAATAACCGGTGCTATCTCGACCACCAGCAAGTAATATAGAAAAGCCGTTTGTGTTTTTGCCGTTTTCTTGTCTCATTGTTTTTAATGCATCACCATCATTATTTACAACTTTTATTAATTCTTCGAACTCACCTTTCGACGGTATATTCCATCCTTCCGGAGCTAATCCTCTCGGGTCATTTACTGCATACCAATTATATAACTTCCCATATTTCGTTCCATTTTCCGGTTCATTATTATAATTACACCAAGCACCGGTTTTTAGTGTTGCCCATTTTTTCGAGTCTCTTACTTCCGGAATAATATCTCCATTTCTGTAATGATCCACATTTAGATTTTCTGCCATCCATTCGTTGTCTATAGCTTTATTATCGTAAATAATTAAAAAAGACGCCGATGTCAACGCTATCCAAAAAATTAAATAAAGAACACCTGTTATTTTTTTCTTCTTTGGTTTACTCCTCGTCCCCTCCCCTTTATTTTGCTTTTCTATATGAGGTTTTTGTGCGGTTGGTCTCGCTATTTCTTTTTCTTTTTTCAGTTGCCTCATTATTACAAGTTTTCCTCGAGCTTTCTTTTCAAAATCTTCTTTTTCTTTTTGTAGTAGTTTCTCTTTTTCAAGCTTTTCTTGAACTTTCTTTTCAAAAATTTCTTTTCCAGTTTTTAGTAATGTGATAAAGGTTTTGGCAGTTTTTATCCTTGCAGGTTTTTCTTTTGCAGTAGCTTCATAAATTATATTTATAAGCCATTCCGGGATGTGAGGATTAAATTCACGAGGGTCATTAAGTTTTTCACTAATAATTTTGTTAACCAGTGTAAAATCGCTCATCGTTTCGTCGTTATCGAATGGTACTCTTCCAGCGAGCATTTCGTAAAGGATAATTCCTAAACTGTAAATGTCGGATTGTTCATCAACATTTTCACGACGAACTTGCTCGGGAGACAGATAAAAAAGAGTCCCCCTCTTTGTCCCGGTTTTGGGCATTTGGGTTTGCCCCTTCGGGTGGGCAGTGTTATTGTCAGCTATCTTTATTTTATTATCGGGAGTAACAATAATATTACTTGGTTCAAGAACGGAGTGAACACCTCCTTGTCGATGAATGGAACTAAACTTTTCAAGAATTTGGATAAAGAGTGGAAGCGCTTCTTCGTAAGGGATGGGACCAACTTCTTTTCCGATAATTTTATTGAGCGTACGTCCTTCAACAAATTTCATTTGTTTTTGTTCTTGTCTTTCAATTATAGAATAAAATGAAAAGGGACAGAATCTTTTTAGAAGTTCTTTGTATTTATTAAACAACTTATCAAGTAACTAATCCCTTAATCCTTTAACTTTACTTAATTAATAAGATAAACCTAAAATTATTTGTTTTTATTTCCAAGGAGAAAAATGGGAATAATTAGTTATAATGTCATAGTCACGTGGTCGATAGTCCCTCTTATCTTTCCATCAACGATCTTCTCCTTAGCGCAGCATAGCCGCCAACCTTTAAACTAGTTTCTTTAAAATAAAAGAATCCCGAATTACTTCGGGATTCTTTTGTGGAGCTAAGCAGGATCGAACTGCTGACCTCTTGAATGCCATTCATAGGCTTATCCTCATATTCTTTGTTTTTCGCTCATTATCGCACTTTTTCTCACTAAAATTACGCTGTTTTCGCCTATCTTTTTGCAATTTCGAGTACAAAACGAGTACAGTTTTTACTCTCATTTTTCTTTCGTTTTTTTTTAACTTTTCCCGTTTAACTGTTCGCGTATTCTTCCAATATTCGCCTTTGTATAATGCTTCAAAGTTGTCTTTATACTTCTATGATCTGCAAGCACAGCTACATCGTAAAGTGAATATTTTTCATTCACCAACCGGGAAATAAATGTTTTCCTAATCTGGTGTAATCCATAAATCTTCTCGAATTCCAATGCTCGTTGGTATCTGTACCAGAATTTCAATCCATCTTTTTTATAATTAAATACTCTTCCCGCTTGTTTGACCTTCATTTCCGCAAACAAACTTATCAATTCATCAGTTAACGGAAATTCAAACATCCTATCCTTTTTTACATTATCCGCAACTATAATTTTTTCACTGAAATTTATTTGTTCCCATTTTAACTCTAATGCAGATGATCTTCTAAATCCCGTTAATTCTAAAAACTTGATAAAATAATAAGCTTCTTTATTTCTGCTTTTCGCATACGCTAACAATTTTCCAAGCTGGTCTGGGGGGATTATTTCGATAGGTTTTATTTCAATTTTGATATTTTCAATCGGATTTTCACTGATAATTTTTCTTTTAACACACCAGTTGAAAAAACATCGTACCATCCGGTTTCTAATGGATTGTGAGTTTTGACTATGCCCCTTTTCAGTATAGTACTCACGTAAAGCAAGATTATCATCTGCATCATACTCGGTGATTTTTTTATCCCCTAAAATTCTTATGATTATTTTTTTAACATCATCAAATAATGCTAACGTACTTTTTCTATATACTTTCTCACTTAAAAACTTTTCGTATAACTCAGAGAACTTCGGAACGATCTCCTTCTTATTCTGAAGCTTGTAAACCGGGATTAACTCAGCTTCATATTTCTTCTTTATCTCATTGGCTATTTTCCGGTTTTCCCTCGTATCCTTTAACTTCAACGATACCTTAGAAGAGTACCTTTTCTCCGCATCATAAAACACTAAATAAAGCATCCCTTCCCTATTAACTACTTTTGCCATCTTCAGCCTCCCCTTTTTTTTAATTCTTCATTCCTTGTTCATTATTCATTATTAGTTATTTGTTTTTTGGAATTTGTCTTTTGTTATTTGACCTTAGTCTTTTATGCACCGAATACTGAAACCATTTTTTTTCTTACTGTAATTAATGAAGATTTGTTTCATATCATAAGCAAGGCTTAAACAGTATACCAAAGTGTCGCCTTGCCTTGAAGTACTCCAAAATAAAGTTGCATTTCCTACGCCACCATAAAAGGTTAGACTTACGTAACGTCCCCCAGCGAATAATGCAGAAAATCCGCTTGTGTTTGTGCCCGCCCCATATAAGGATCCTTGACCAATAGCTTTTAACGCATTCCCATCATTGCTTACCGCAGCTGCTAATAGCTCAAAATCTACCTTTGTTGGCATATGCCATCCGGTTGGGCAAATACCTTGTGCATTTGCTGAATTACCGTACTTCATTGCTTCATCCCACTGATATAATCCACCATACATATCACAACTTTCGGTACGATCATATGGACAATATTTTTCTATTACACCGTCATCACTCATTTCCCTTGATTGTGGGATTATATCTCCGATATCAAGGTTTTCTTTCATCCAACATTGATTTGCAATTGAAACGGTATTATAAAGCTTATTCCCATAAAGTACCGTTTTAGTCCCTTCGCACGCGCTTATCGTATTGAAGGACCAAGTTTCACTCCAAGAAGAATTGCCAAAATTGTTTGTTGCTCTTACACGCCAAAAGTATTTTGCCCCATGATTTAACGCTGTTAACTGCCGGGTTGTATTTGTTAAACCGCTCAGGTTATAAACAAAACTTGTAAATGAACTGTTCATTGATACTTGTAAGATGTAACTGTTTGCATTTGTGACTTCATTCCAAACCAACTCTGGTGAAAGTTTTTGGTCAATCTCTCCGTTTGCCGGTAAAGACAATCGAGGAATATAAGCCAGTTCGCCCATGGTAGTGAAGCTGCTAACTTTTGACCAGTCAGATGTCCCTGCGCTATTACTCGCACTTACTCTCCAGTAGTAAACCGATAGATATGTGAATCCTATTACTTGTTGGGTTGTTGTTGTAATGCCGCTTTTATCTAAAATGAAACTTGAGAATGACCTGCTTGCTGAAACTTGTAACGTATAACTTGTTGCTCCGTTGCTTTCATTCCAAGTTAATACAACGGGGAATTCGATGTTGGTTGAAGTATCTTTTGGAGTTGATAATGTTGGCGGCAAAGGAATCGTCTCTGCCTTAATAGGATCACTGCTATCTTTTTTACAAGATGTAAACACAAGAAGAGAAACAAGGAAAAACCTGGTTATATTTTTCACCTATCACCTGAATAATATTTTTTGCGAAACAATATCTAAAAATTTATTATCGTAATATTCAATCCTTTACTTGTCTCAAGCATGCACCAATTCAATCTCATCCCTACCCATCCCGCCTTGCGGTTATTCATTATTCATTATTTGTCTTTTGGAATTTGTCTTTTATTTTTTCTTCTTCCTTCTGTTCCCAAAGTCCCAAAGTCTTTCTGCCACCTGCCCATTGCCAACTTATACTTTTTTTTACTTTCTCAGCCAAAGCCTGATCCGCCTCCCCTATTTTTTCTACTTTCTACTTTTTACTTACTTACTCTTTCCTCCACGTCCCAACCACCCGGTACAATGCTGCTATGTCATTGTTGCTAAGAATTATTGGCGCGGATGCCATGTTATCAGAGTACAAGATTACCGTTTCCTCATTCAATTTCTTGAATCGCCTGATATGTTGTTCCCCTTTCTTGGTAACACACACCACTTTACAGCCTGGACTTACCTCTGCATCCATGTCAAATAATGCCAATTCAACATTGGGAACACCGCTGCCCATGCCTTCGTCGACAACGCGCATGGCAAAACAATTTTCTTCTTTCATATATGGTAGATTTATATAATATTCAATATTCTGAGCATTTAATAATCCTTCACCAACTATTACTTTTCCGACAACCGGGAACTTCCTCTTCACTGCCTCTGCACCGTGGATTCCTGTCAATATGTAATTGACTTCACCGCCTAACTCAGCAACTTTCCTTAATACATCACTCCCTGGAAGAACTTTGTCGTTCATGTATTGGCTTAATACGGACTGATGTATTCCTAACTTTTCCGCAAATTCCCTATACTGACCAAAATTCTTATCAATAAACTCCCTTAGTCGAGACCCTATTGTATTCATTTTGTTTATTTCTAAAATTGTAACTTGTTTCTATTTATTATTTATCCTAAATTAACAACACAAAATTATAATAATATTATTTAATATCCAAACCATTTTTTAGTATATGAACAAAAAATCTATTTTCCTCGAACTTGAAATCCATAGAAAGCTCAAAATCTTCTCAGCTATTTCCGGTGAGCAGCTAAATGTATTTGTCAATCAAGCGGTGCAGATTCATTTAGAGAAAGAAATAAAGAAAAGAAATATTGTTATTAAAGACGGGTTGTTAAATGAGAAAAGTTCCGAAGCTATTAATTAGCAAGAACCAGGCTGCTTTCATGCTCGATTGTGCCTATGAGAAGATCAATTCCCTCATCCGCAATAACGAACTCCGTCTTTTCTCCGATAGGAACAACGGCTTAAATCGTGATAAGATCTATCTCGGCGATATTGAAAACTACATCGAGAGAAAACTCAAAGAATACGAAATCAGACAAGTCCCCCTTATGACAAAAACCACTAACAACACTGCCATCGCTAGAGCCGTGATCAAATCCTTCCACTCCCAACCCAGAAATCCTAATTCCTAATTTTTAATTCCTAATTCTTGAGGTTGCAAAAGCAGTAATCAGATCATTTCGTCTCAATTCCTAATTTTCTCATCGTCCCCAAGTCTCACAGCTTCACACTCCCCGTCCTCCAGAGCGACCTGTGGTAAGCGAAGTCGAACCAGTCGAGGGACTACTTTCCCCTTTCCATCTCAATCTGTTCGCGCCTTAAAAGAATTGTACAACAAAATTTCTTTTTTCTTCGGCCTAAAAATTTTTGCGTTAAAAAGATGAATGAGTGAAGCGTTAAATGGAAATTACTGTTTGACCCGCCCACGGCGGGGAGTTTAATTTCCATAGCGTAACGAATGAATCTTTAGCAAAAATTTTTCAGCCTTGATCTTTTGGTTCTTTTGTATCAAGACAAAAAAACAAGCTTCCTTTTCTTTTGTTTCTTTTCTTGCGCCAAGAAAAGAAAGAAGTTATCCTTTTTCAGCCTTGATCTTTTCTAATCTTTTCATCCCTAATTGAACACACCTCAGGCAGGCTAATTCCTAATTAACGAAGTTGCTGGATCAGATTTCTATTTTTTGCATTTTAATCAGTTAGTCCCTGCAGTAAACTTTCCAATAATTTTACACACCACTTTATTCCTTCGTCTCCCGTATGCGTTATACTTTCATACTGTGCCATTTCTTTTACTAGATCATTTAATTTTTCGCTTCGTAATATTTCTAGTAATGAATTTAAGGAATGTGCACTGGCTATCTTCGATATATCCCTCCCCAACAATCTGGCTCCGCCTAATTCGTAATCAAAATTATTATCAACTATATCAGCATGTTCATTAAATAATTTTTCTTCATTTCCAGCTTGCAAATAAGTTGTAATTATTATGTATAGGTCTTTTGCATCTTTTATACGCAAATCCAATGTTCTGTAATTCCATGAAAATATTTTTAGCATAACAAGACTCTCAACGGAAGCCGTTTTAATTTTTATCTCTGGGTCAGCCTGAATTAAAAGTTCTTCTGTATTTTTATAGGCATCTTCAAAACCAATAATGTTCAGCTCCTTTTGATCTTTATCAGGCCAGGTGATGGTTCCTCTCTTGTTTGAAAGATCACCAAATGGAATAAAATCGATAATCATTCCCAAATATCTGAAGCGGTGCATTATCTTAGGATCTTTTATAAATCCTCTTTTTTCTATCTCTTCTGCTAAAATATTGTATTGACCCCAATTTTTTAACCTGATCGCAAAATCAATATCGTTTGTCTTTCTATAAATGAGTATGCCATAAACATAATTAAGGATCATATCCCTAACTGTAGCTCCGACAAGATAAAATTCGATATTTAGCTTGTCAGCTATTTCCTTAACTGTTTTCAGTATTTCAAGATTTATTCCGTCAATCTTTTTCGATATATCTAGCAATGTCTTTCTCGTAAATTATTTGTGCTGTTTCTATATTACGTGGGTCACCGGTCGCTAAAAGATCAGCATATACTAAAATAGGTGGGGTTATTCCCATGTAATCATTGTTCTGAAATTTCCAGAATTTTTTTATCAATTCCAGATTTCCCTGCGGATGTTTTTTTAAACGGTTTTTCAATGTAAATTCACCCTGCCGGTCACCTATATATATGGTGAATATAAATGGCTGCAGATAATTTGTTAATTTGGCTGCTGCCGCTTCTCCTCCCCAAAGGGCATCAAAATTTAATAAATCTATATTATTAATTTGTTCGTTTTCTGCTTTGTATTTTCCTATAATATATTTTGGTTTTAGTTTTTCCGGGTATAGGACTACCCATCTTTCTAATAAATCTTTTTTGTTAATTAATCTGGTCTGATTATTTAGTAAGTAGCCCTGCCGTTCCAATTCTTTTAGCGTGATGTGGGCAGTGCCATGAGCAACTCCCGCTAACTCTGCTATTTCGCGCACGGGTTTTATTTCTATTCCCGGATTACATAATATAGTAAATATTGTCTGTAAGGCTGCGGTATAAAAAGGTCTGTCAATATTTTTTGTCTTTTTATTATCTTCCGGCTTATTGCCTTTAATCTTTATGAATAGAGGTGGTTCATTGATATATGCATTTCCTACAGCATCTATGAAATTTACTCCATTATTTACCAAATGAATCATCAATTCCGGATTCACATGTTCCGTAATTAATAAAGGTATTCCTCTATGGGTTCTCTTTTGATTTAGAACTAATCCTAACCTTGCTTTATTTAAAAAGAGCCTGACTTCTGCATTAAATACTAAATTATGTTCATCAATCTTTATAAAGACATCAACATCTTTTTCAAATATTTCTGTCTTCACCCTGGTATGGGTTTCTTCTTCAAGACTCTTTATTGCTCTATTTATTACTTCTTTTTCTCTTGGTCCCATAAAAACCTTTGTTTGTCCAACGCTCATGAGTATTGATATTTATTGGACAAATATAACAAATTCCTTAGTTTATCCAAGTAGATTGTCCAATATTTCTTGTTTTTCATAAGCATTGGACAGAATTTTAATAAGGAATTCAACAGTTATAATTAATTATAGAAACAACGGTCTCAACCGCGACAAAATCTATCTTGGCGATATCGAGAACTATATCGAAAGAAAACTTCAAGAGTACCAGACCAAACAAGTCCCCCTCTCCCCCAACGTTGTCTCCAGCACTGAACTGATGAAATCAATAATCAGATCCACACTTGGGAATTCTGTTGATAAGCAGACATACAAAAATCACAAAAATTACAAAAATTCAAATTCGTAATCTGATTAAACCATACACAAGAATTAAAATTATTCTCTTGCTCTGTATGTTCCCTTATCCTCCCAAAGTCTCAGAGTCACATCGTCTCAAATTCCCATTATGATCAGATATAGGGTAACCGAAGTCGAATTGGTCAAGAAATCTTCACCTATTTTTCTTTTTTTGTCATTTGTTATTTCTGCCCATTGCCTACTGCCCTCCCTTTCCACTTTCTCAGCCGAAGGCTGATCCGCCTTTGGCGGAAGCTTTCCACTTGCTACATTTCAACAGATACTACATCAGGCAAAGGCAACATTTCCTATGACCAATTACTTTTTCAAAAGTTTAAATGCGTGTGACCAGCTGTTCGATCTGAATCCGGGAATGCACCATAGCATACACAGCGGTTCTATCGCACGTGCCGCAACGGCGGTTCCCATGTCTTCGGTTTCCCAACCAAATGCATCCAATATCCGGGTAACCTCTCTTTTTGCTTTTTCATTATTTCCGGCGATACACATTGTCGGTTTAATACCTCCAAATTCCGGATCCACCATTAAGGCAGCGCCTACTGAATTAAAAGCTTTAACAAAATTAGCTTCCGGAAACTTAGCTTGTAGCGTTTCCATTAAAGACCCATTCTGTTCTGTAAAGTATTGTAACACTCCGTCTATCGGGGGCAATTCAGCAATCGGATTTGTTGCGTCAATGATCGTCTTTTCGGAAAAATTTTCTGCGCCGGCTGATTCAAGCGCTAATTCAGCTACCACTCCTTTTACTGCAAGGACAACTAACTCCCCAAACTTAGCTGCTTCTGTAAACGATGAGACAGAGGCTTTCTTTCCTTCCGATGTTTGCCATTCTTCAAGTTTTTGTGTGTTACGCGTCCCGAGCATTACTTCATGACCATATTTTATAAAACCTGATCCCATAGTTTTGGCCACTATGCCCGATCCTAATATCCCGATTTTCATTTTGGTCAACCTTTCACTAAAGTTATTGTTGTATTATTTTTATGCATCGCCCATTTTCTCTATTTTAGCTGAATTTGAAAACTTATCACATGGAAATGTTACGGTAATTTCTTATTCATTCGAGTAGAGGAGAAAGACATTAATTTTTAAACAATCGTTCTCTTAATTTAGTTCTTTCGGAAGCATTATTCTTACAGTGATATCCAATGGCTGGGTTACATTTAGGAAGTTCCTAAATATTTTATATTTTCACCTTCAACAATTAAATAACTTGTCCGTCCTTTGGCAGAATTAAAAAAATAATCACCTAAAAACCTAAACAACTAAAAACCTACAGCCTATGCCAACACTCCGCATCGGAACCTGCAGCTGGAAATATCCTTCCTGGAAAGGAATTATTTATTCAGAGAAAGCTGAACAGAATTACCTCCAAGAATATTCACACCATTATAACACCGTAGAAATTGATCAATGGTTTTGGTCTCTCATTACGCAGAATAAAATATTGCTTCCTAAAGAGGACGATGTAAAATCCTATGTTGATTCCGTCCCGGATGATTTTAAATTCACTGTCAAAATTCCGAACAGTATTTCCCTTACTCATTTTTATAATATTGATAGAACGAGATTACTAAAACCAAATCCACATTTTCTTAGCGTTGAATTGTTCAATAAGTTTTTAGAATTGCTCGAACCTATGAGTAAGAAAATTGGAGTCCTTATGTTCCAGTTTGAATATCTGAACAAACAGAAGATGAGCGGACTCGAGGAGTTCTTAAATAAATTCGGATCATTCGTTGATAAATTAGACAAACGTTATACATATGGCATCGAACTCCGTAACCCCAACTACTTAAAACAATCTTTCTTTGAATTTCTTGAACAAAAAAATCTTGCTATGGTTTTTCTGCAAGGATATTTCATGCCCCATATTTGGAATACTTTTTCTGAATTCAAAAGTCACATTAACTCAACGGCAGTAATAAGACTGCATGGTCCCGACCGTGCCGGTATGGAAGAAAAAACAAATAACATCTGGAATAAAATTGTTGAACCGAAGGATGAAGAGATAAATAAAGTTGCCGAAATGATTTATTCTTTAACACAGAAAGATGTTGACCTCTACCTCAACATCAACAACCACTACGAAGGCAGCGCTCCGCTAACAATAGAAAAACTGAAACAGCAATTAAAATTCTGACCCATCCCTAATTATCGGAATTGCTAAATAGTAATCAAATCATTTCTTCCCAATTCCCAATTTTCTCATTCTCCCAAAGTCCCAAAGTCCCATCGTCCCAAATTCCCCTCCCGAGCGAAGACGAGGGATCGACTACCTTCTTTTCGTTTTTTGTTTATCTGTTATTTCTGCCTATTGCCTACTGAAGACTGCCGACTTTTTACTTCCCCTTCTCCCCTCCCCTTTTTTAATTAATTTTTTTTACTGTTAATTTATTCCCTAAATTAATCTATAAAATTAAAAGAATTATTAATTATTGCGACTGTGGTAACAATACTTTTATAAACTATTCTTTTCAAGTTTTGGATAATTTATTTTATGCCTGAATTCAAATCCAACGAAAGAACTTTCCAAGGGGTACTCCTTACCGCCTTTAACAAAATAATAGAAGAAAACCCATCATTTAATTTTACCCAAGCTGATCAAGAACAAAACGTTGGAGTGGGTGAATCGCGTTTTAGTGATACAATCCTTTATTCAAGTATAGATTCTAAACTCAAAGTTTTCGTTGAACTTAAAAACTCTAGTTGGGATGCGACTGATGAAGAACTTGTAACCGATGCAATGACAAAAGCATTCAATCAAGGTATTGCTTATTTTATTACCGGAACGCCGCGTCAGTTAGTTTTATTCCGAACGTTTGAGCCAAATACTACCCCGTTAGAACGCAAACTAAAACTCTATTATCTTGCAAACGTCCGCAGTGATAACGATGTAACAACACCAACTTATAAATCGCAAATTCTTCCCGTTGTAAAACAATTCTTAAAGGAGCTAAGCGATTTAATCCACGGTGTAACAGATGTCCGATGGGATACTATTGATAAACAGTTCATCAATAAACTTTCAACATATATTTTGGAAGCTTCCGCTCAAATGAGCGAAGAGATGACCCCGCGTATTCAATCGGACGATACTCTTAAAAAGCGGATAAGAGAATACATCAAAGAGCAAGATATTTTTCACGTTACGATCAATTTTAGAAATGATGATATTTACAACCTCTGCCAGCTTGCAAATTATCTTCTCTACTTAAAGATTATTTTCTATTCGTATCTTCAGCGCGATGTTCCCAAACTTAATTTAAAAGTATTATCAATCCCGGAGGACAAGCATCTCCTCAATAAAGTTTTACGCGAACGCTTTAACGATGTTCTTGTTCACGATTATGAACCGATCTTTAAGGAAACGGCGCTTGACGAATTTACTTATCCTGCTAAATATCTTCCCGAACTGAGAAGAAATGTTGAACAGATTCGTCACCTAAAGTTTCAAGACCTCAATTGCGATATTATCGGTTCTATTTATAATACGCTTATTGAAAACCAAGAACAGCATGATCGCGGTCAGCACTTCACAAACACTAATGAAGTTGACATTGTTAACGCTTTTTGCATTAATAAAAACACAAAGACGGTTTTGGATAGCGGTTGCGGCGCCGGAACTTTTCTTGTCCGCGCTTATGCTTTTATAAAACACTTCGATAAAAAAGTAAAACACATTGAACTACTCGAACGGCTTTGGGGAATCGATATTGCCCCTTTCCCGGTTTTTCTTGCAAGTATGAATCTTTCCCTACTCGATATTAAAGAACTTGATAACTATCCCGCAATTATAAATCAAGACTTCGCGGATATTCGCCCGCATACTTTTCGTGATCTGATCTTTCACAACCACACAAAAGAATTTACGGTTAAAGAAAAAGAAGGAAAATATAACAGCGTTCGCATTCCGCAGTTCGACGTTTGTGTTGGCAATCCTCCTTACATCCGTCAAGAACTTATCGAAAGGAAAGAAGTTTGGTCAACGCTTGCTAACAACGAACACCAAATCAAAAAGGTAAATCAGCAAAGTGACTTTTACGTTTTCTATTTGATGCATACCGCTGCTTTTCTTAAAGAAGGTGGAAGATTTGGTTATGTAATTTCAAGCAGTTGGCTCGATGTTTCTTTCGGCGCCGGTCTTCAGAAATTCCTTCTCGATAATTTTAAGATTATCGCAATAATAGATAATCAGAAAATGAGAAGTTTTGAAACCGCTTCTATCAACACGGTAATTTTAATTCTTGAAAAATGTTCCGACCACGATGAACGTCAAAAAAACAATGTCCGCTTTGTTCGTATTTATAAAGATTATAAAGAATTGATTAGTCAGAGCGATGAAGAAAGCAGTATTGAATCTGCACTCCGCTTTGCTTCTCAAATTGAAAAGACAAACAAAACAGTTAAGAATGAAAATTATTTTATAACCGTCCGGGCACAAAAGCAACTTGAAGAAGAAAGCACAACCATCGGCAAATATGAAAACGGAAATTGGGGCGCAAAGTATCTCCGTTCACCGGAAATATTTAACAAGATAATTGATAAGGCTGGCGAAAAGCTAATTCCGCTTCATACTATCGTAGATGTTAAATATTGTATCAAATCCGGAGCTAATGATTTCTTTTATGTGACTGATGAAACCGATAAAGCAAAAAATCTTCCCGATGATGAATACAAACTTCAATTCGGTATTGAAAAGAAGAACCACAAAATTAGTTGGGAAAAATTCGGTTGGTATTATAGCGAGCTTACAAAAAACCATCACTTAATGGAACGGGTTTATTTTAAACCTCTTTTCAAAACGCAGAAGGAAGCGAATAATCTTGATGTTGATTTGAAGAAGTTGAAATATCATGTTCTGGTTTGTAACGAATCGCTTGCCCAATTAAAGAAATACAAAACCCAAATTGCAAAGTATATTGAGCGGGCTCAAAAAGAACACGACCTGCACAACAACCCGACAAACGCTCAAAGGATTTCAAACGTAAAAGGTAATGAACGTGAGTGGTTTAATCTTGGTAAAGATTTATCCGTCGGCGATTTTATTTTCCCGTCAAAGATTCACGAAAAATATGGTTTGATCGATAACCGCAAAACAAAAGTCTATTGCGATAAAGTCAATTATAACATTAACGGAAAGAAAGAATACTCAAAAGATGCGGATCTAATTTTTCTGATTCTGAACAGTACCTTTTTTAGATTTCTACTTGAACTTTTTGCAAGACAAATGGGCGAAGGCTTAACCGATATTGATGTTATTGTAGTTGATAATACTTTGGTAATTGATCCTAAACTTCTTAAACCTTTCGAAAAAGAATTAAAAGAGATTTACAAATCATTAAAAGGCAGAGCACAAGATACAATTTATGAGGAAATTAAAAAGAAAGACAGACGGAAACTCGATACAATTATTTTTGAAGCGCTCGGACTCAAAACCAAAGATGTTGATGATCTTTATAACGCAGCATGTGAATTAAGAATAAGTCGCAACGAGAAAGCTGGTTCTGTCACTACCGTAAAAACAAAAAACAAACCAGATTACCAAACATCACTAAAATTAATGCAAGAGCGTTTCACGGAAGTACGTGCTTATTACCCACTTATAGAAAACGAAGAGACAGAAGAATATAACATTCCAAATCTCCCGGCTAAATTTCCTAAAACTAAAAACACCGGAGAAAGTAATTTCTTCGACACATACAATATTTATTTTCAAGAAGGCAACAAACAAATTACAGTTAGCTTAAAAAACGGAAACCAGCTAAAACTCATCCGTTTCTTTTACGAAGAATTAGAAGTTAAAGGGACAAAAATTCTTCTCCCCGAAAGTCCCGAAGATTGCGAAAAAATATTTCAAATCCTTAGCAAAGATTTCAAAACATACGGCACACAAATAAAGAACATTCTCAAATCACTCCGCAGCTCAGCAAGTTACTTGGCGGTGTATAGGGATCTAATTTTCATATGAAATTATCTTTTAAAATATTCAAAATAATCATAGCTTTTGTTATTGGTCTTGGTGGTTTCCTTTACTCTTTACGTTTATTAATAAATACATTCTATAAAAAAACATATTTAGATGAAGACGTAATTCAACTAATCCAAAACCATTCCTTGCTTACGATTTTCATTTTTGTTGTTTTTCTTACAATCATTTTAATCATCATTAAAATCTTTCCTAAAGTCTCAAAATACTTTAAAAAACATAATCCTCTTTTGAAAGCTATATTTAAATACGAATCGTATTTTGCTCAAGGTGAATATGATAAAGTACTTTCGGCATTTAATTCAAAATCTATATGGAAACGCTTTCCTTCATATCAATATTCTATTAACAAACTTGCTGCGAAAATATGTTTAATTGACGGGAAAGAAAAACTTTGTTTCCATAGTATTTCTAAAGCATATGTTTATGCCAAAACTGATGTAAGAAAAATTGAGTTGCTAAAAATAAAGTTTCAATTATTTATATCTTCTGGTGCTATTAGTGGCGCAAAATTAATATTTGAAACATTACAAACACTTATTTTGAAATCACATTATAAACCTATTAATCACTATGAATCACTTCTTCTAGAAATGGAGGGCAACCTAGATGAAGCATTCAAAGAATTAAAAGCATCAGCGTCTATTATAGATATTTTTGATTTAGAAGACAGTGTTTTTATTTATAATAATTTGGGAAGGATTGCAGGTCTATTAAAAAGTCACTTCGAGGAGTTTGAGTTTTATGAAAAAGCCAAAGACAGTCCGCTCTTTAAAAAAAATAAATATTTTAGCCATATTATTTATCAAAACCTAATTAGTATGTACTTGTTGACTAAGAATTATGGAAAAGCTTTTCCCTTATTAAATGAATACTCTAATATAATCGATAAGAATAATAAATATGATCTTCTCGAATATTACAATTATTTGCTCATTTATAATCGCCAAATAGAAAATAAGCCGGAGTTTATAAAAGCTATTGAATTTGGCCATAATTATCTTTTCCCACTTCTTAATAAAGCTGAACAATTTGCTTCAAATATATCCGAACTTAATTTTCGTTTTAATAATAATGTTTATTACTTTGATTTGTTACATACAATTGAATCTGATTTACCCAATCATACACAACTGAATTTACCCGAAAGACTTTTCGCATATAAAATAATTATAAAGGCAATTACAAAGAAAAATGGTCGTCTTATATTACATCCATTTGATAAATTATATAAAACTATTTTTACTTATTTCCGTAATTCTATTTCCGAAGTTGATGATTATATAATAAATGAGCTGGAAAATTTTCAGATTCTTTCTAAATGTTCATTGCTTAAAGATAAAGTCATGTTATATAACTATCAGCCTTATAATATTTCTAATTGCTTTGATTTAATTCAAGAAAAACTAAAACTAATTGAAGATATCACTGGCATATATCTTACCTATGGCAATTTGATTTCATCATTGGAATCAAAACTCAATTTTGTGGATGAATGTATGGGTTCTCTTCAAAACACTTTAAATCCTGAACAAAGTCAATCCTTAAAGAATAAAATGCTTTTATCATTTCAAAAAGTAGAATCTGAAATCCAGCCATACTTAAAACACCCTGAGATGCCGCCTTTATTTATTCGTATTGCAAAATATGCATCCTTCTTAGATATGTTCGATTTAACGAAAAAATATCTAGATAAATTTAAGGAGTCGAATTTAAATATTAATCACTTTGCTGCTTGTATTCAAAATTATTATAATGACGTTAATAATTATTTGGAAAATTAATCTAAATGAATCCATTACATCTGTTATCGTAAGAAAAATTAACCAAGAAAGACTTACTCGATTTCTACAGTGGTGAAGAAGTAAAAGAAAAATACAAGTCTTTAGAAAAGCACATAAAAGGACTTAACAAAAATGAAAAAAGAAAAATTCAATAAAGCAAAACTAACAACTGAAAATAATTCTATGGTTTCAATAAATATATGAGTACTGACAAAAAATTCTTTAGCAAATTGCTTATGTCAAGTTACTCAAATGAACCGCTTGGGCATAAAGTCCTTTCCCATCAAATTCAAAACCTAAAAGATGTTTGGAATAATACTGGAGATGCGAAATCTAAGGCGATTGGTACGGAAAGATTATTGAAAATGTTTCTTATTATCGTTCAATTTATTACTCCAAGTATTTACATAAGAGCCTTTTTTGGTAGGTACGGAAATCTTGCTAAGAACTTAGGAATAGAATTATACGTTATTTTCAAATTGCTTTGTGCATTCTGCATTCTATTTTTTGGTTTGTACAACAACTTAAAAATTATTTGGGGTTATAGTTTTTTTATGTGTTGGGCTTTTTTTATGATTTTAGAAACAGTACTGTACTCTGCTAATTTAATTATTAACAACAATGTTTTTACTAACCCAATTTCCTATAAAAGGAACTTAATATTTGTAATTTTAGATTATATCGAACTTAATCTTGATTTTGCCACAGTTTATTTGTCACTGAAGGCTTTAAAAAAAATTGTATCAAACAACGACGTCCTTATTACAAAACCTCTTGATTCATTATATTTTAGTTTTATTAGCTCTTTAACTATCGGCTATGGAGATATTACCCCTTTGAACGATACAGGAAAATATTTAATTATCTTTCAAGTATTAGTATTTTTGCTTCTTGGTGCATTAGTTATTAATTTTTATTCAGCACAAATAGCTTCGGAGAAGGAGGGTAGAAAAAGTGATTCTAAGGGGAATTCTCGATCAATCGTTAGGCCAGGCATGCATTCGTGGTTATGCTTATTTAAAAGATTTAGAAAAGGTATCTCGCGCTGAGTTCACTTTCCAGCGAAATCTAATAAATTTTCAAAAATAAAGGATTCTCCAGTTTTTAGAAAACAATCCTGATTTATTTTTCCCTGAAGTAATCTTGAGTTATATTGTTATGTATCGTTTTCCAAGGAATAGTACTCAGTTCAGTTTGAGTCCTATGGGTAAAATTGTTAGCGGGAAAAAATTCATCTCCAATATTGATCCCATTAATTTTAGAACAAAGGTAATAAAAGAAGTAAATGTTCTGGATAGTAGAGGAATAGACGAAACAAAAATTACTACAATTTCAATTGATGACTCCCGATTAATCGAATTAATATCTTTAGATCAACAACCATTTTTGCGCATACATGGAAACCACAGATTAAGTGCCGCTAAAGAATATAGCAACCGTATAGGTATTACACAATTAATAGCCCCCTTCTGTTTGATATTGCTAGAAGATAGATCACCTAATGCAAGTCTCCCATCCAAAGATTCTAAAAGAATACCCACAAAATTTGAGAAAACAGTATTTCATAATATTAATTCCAAAAGCATTCCTCTCACTGATGAGGAAATCTACCGTGTAATTATTGATGACGAAGATAATTTCCTAAACACAGAACTTTTAAAGCGTAAAGATTTTGGACCCGATTATTTCAATACTAGGAATATTTGGAAAAAAATTATTCCGGCAAATTATCCTACAATCGGCAAACTTTTGTATAATGAAAAAGAAGATATTGCTAACATCCGCACGGTTTTAGTCGACTTATTTGCATTATTACGAGAATTTGGTAAAATAACTAAAAAGTTTAACCAGTACGATTTAATCAAAAAAACTTTTATAAAAGTTGAACAAATCTACAATGACAATCCTCTTTTAAAACTGAGTGGATCAATTGGTCTATTAGTCTCCTTTATGTTCTTTGCATTCAAAAACAACAAATTCAATATTGATTGGTTTACAAATTGGGTTTTAGAAAATCACATTTATGAGATTAAAAAAGTTGCTGCAAAAGACCTTATCTCTATTTTTGATAATATAATTCTCGCAAAACATCGTACTATTTTTGTGTCTATGCAATTCAATGATGCTGTTTGTGAAAACCATTACAATGTCATTGAGGACGTAATTAAAAGAATTAATAAAGAGAAAAACGCTAATATTAAAATTTATCCCCTCCGAATAGATCGTTTCAAAGATGGATCTGCGTATAAAATTCCGGATGCCATCCTCCAAAAAATTGAAGAATCCGGATTGTTAATAGGTGACTTGACTAATAGTAATCCAAATGTATATCACGAAGTCGGTTATTTAATGGGTCTAATAAAAATGCGCAAGCAAAGAAAAATGAATTTAATTTTGATATCCAATACATCCGTTACTAAATTACCTGATCAAATAGGATTCAATATAAGAAATCATAAAATCCTTGGCTTCGAAGACACAAATAAATTAAGAGAACCATTAACTCAAGAAATCCTTGCCTATTACTTTAAGAATTAACTTTATTCACTTATCGTTATGGAGCACCTTTATAAGTACTTTGCTAAGAGTGGGATTTCATGATGTCGATCCTAAAAGCTGACGATCTTTTTTGCATTAAATCTAAAAAACACAATATATGATATTAATAGGTTTATCATTTTTTAAGCTTTTTTTTGATTAGCCCTAGATCACCAGGGTAGTTCATCTTAATTAATTCGATTTTGCCCTGCTCTAGGTCAAGATTATATTTTTCAGAAAACTCCTTAATAACTCCCCAATAGGCCGAGATTTGTGCAATTTTCGCGCTATTCATCACCGCATCTAAATATGTTACATTATAGGGTTCTAATTTTAGTAGCATCATATAAAAATAAAACAGTTGTTCCGGTTCGTCAGTAAACAATCTATTAACCCGTTTAACTTGAGTTTTAGTAATTGAAAAATTTTGATTGAGATATTTTAATAATTTATAATCACTATGCATGTTACTTGAAGGGATTATTTTTTCTATCTCAATTTTTTTTAATATCGCATTTGAAAGTTTTTTTCCCCCTAAAAGATAATAACCAACGCCTATCAAAGAATATGCTCCTCCTCTTCTCTCTGGTGAATAATAATCTTCTTTATAACTAGTAGCTGCTAATTTGAAATATTTGATGGCTTCTTTCCAATCATAGCAAATTGCCCTTAACCACCCTCGATTATATAATGCATTAGCTCTGGCCTCTTGGTTAGTTTCTAACTTGGAAGCCATTTCAACTACATTTTTTAATTCTTTGTCTCCATCTAGTAATTCTCCTAATGAGAGAGAGACTAACGCTTTATTGCCTAACGCATTAATAGTAACTTCCGTATCCTCAGCTAACTCTGAATCTTTGATTAGTTGTTTTAGGGTATCATTTGCCAGATGAAATTTTCTCTGTATTCTTAGACATTCAGCATAATTCAATTTCCAAATAAATATTTGTCGTGGATTACCAATTTCTTCGAAAATAACTTTCGATTTATGAAGCTCTATTTCAGCCTGTTTATGTTCAGATTTACGTATTAAAGCTGTAGCTAACCTTAAGCTTGCTTCAGCACTCTGAATGGGCAATTTTTTTTTTATTGCAATCTCTTTAGCATTTTTTAAAACCCTTATCCCCTGAGAGAAATTGTTTACTCCAGAATAGATTTTTGCTATACCCAAAAGGATCAACAATTCTACATTTTCTTTGCTCTTTGATTTTTTTTCTTTGATAAACCCTTTAATTATTGAGATAGTTTCGTGGGGGTTTTTCAACCTCCACTGAATATCCGCAATTAAATGAATAATTTCTTCCTTAAGTTTTTCGTTTAAAGTTAATAAAGAGAGTGCTTTTAATTCATCAAGATGATGATAGATGGTGTAGCTGACTTCATTCTGAGGAGTATGAAACAATGATTGAATTTGTCTTCTTTTTTTTCGAAATAAGTTAATTTCATTACTCTCAATAACATTATTTTGTATAATATCTAATTTCTTCAACGAAAAAGCATCATTTCTAATAAGGCAGATATCGGCAAGGATATTGAGCAAGTCCTGCTTATCAAAATTGGATAACTCTTTATCAATTCCTTCCTCCCATCTACCAATATGCTTAATCGGTTTTTGTAATTCAACATTAAATATTTTTTTCAATGCAAGAGGAGTCCCCTCCGGGTAGTAATTGATTTTTGATTCAATTAATTTTTTTATCCTTTCACTTTTCACCCCTAAATCTATCCAACTAATTTCATTTGTAACGTGACTTATTTTTTTAATAAAGCTATGAAGATCAGGATCTCTCGCCGCATATCCGATAAAAATAATGTTATTATTCACTTTCACAAGGTCGATCAATTTATTTTCTGTTTTCCTTGGCAAGACTCTTAAAATTTGTTCAATATTCACTCCGAGATTATTGGTTGTATTTAATTCCGTCGCATCTCCATGTAGTTTTATTATTATATCAATTTTTAAATCTTCTTCTGTGATATTTGCAATTTCCTCACGATCAGTAAAAACCTTGTATATTTTATTTTCTTTTTCCAGAGCCAGTTCTATTTGGTTATCAAAATTGGTAGTAATCCATATTCTATCAGTTTTTAATTTGGCTAAGGTCATCACTGTAGAGGATATACCACAATCAAAAAAGGTCTTAATAATTTTAATTGCTGAATCTTTAATGTAATCTTCAAATGTTTTTATTACCACTTCGAATCTTGGCCATTTGCTTGATTTATGATTTGCCTCATAACGCAAAAAGTCATCCCAGATTTTTTGTAAATCGGTATTTTTAAAACAACTTCGGATCATAAAAGAAGCAGCATTGTCACCCAGAGGTAATCCCGAGTCCCATGAAGCACCTGCACCTAAAAATAAAATAAGTTTTTTATTAACCATATTTAATCACACATATATTTGTTAATAAACATTCTTAACAATAAATTTACAAACCTTTTTTTGCACTTATTATATCAGAGTAAAAAATATATCAAATCTTCTTTTAAAATCTCAGACTTTCTCATTGTTTAGCTACTATTTAATCATTTAATTTGTTTTTTGACTGACAACACATGCTTTTCATCTAATCCGTTAGAATCTCATCCAGTCTTTATTTTTTTACCCGTCTCATCATTACCTGTTCTATACCAATTTTCTCTAGATTTTACGAGAGTCTTTTTTTGAATTACTAAAATATTACGTTAATAATATTATTTCCTCTTTTATTTTTTAAATAATCCCATCCCTATTTAGTTTGAACGGTGGATGGTCATTTAGTTATCTATATTAATTTATTAATTATTATTTCTTTAAACGTATTTCCTATGTGTTTTAATGAAACTTTTGTCGAATTTATTTTAGAGAACAAGGTGTTTGTATCTTGAAATGTTTGTTCATTTCCAACTATTGAAATATTTATTTGTTTTTTCCTTTGATTAATTACTGAGAGTACAAGAGAATTAAAATGAGTATCTCTCCAAGAAAACCCAATCGATAATAGTTCGTCCGCATTCAATAGTTTATCCTCTATTCTAGGCCAAATATCTTTCATAATTCCATATCTAAATTGACTAAGAGGTTTCAATGGTGTCGGCATTATTATACATGGGTATGGCACTCCATCCATAGAATCTTCTCTAAAACAAAATAGTTCTCTTCTAAAATCATCTTGTGGTAATGTTGAACTTTTAATAGTTTCTATCCAAGAAGTTATGTACTCGGGTATTTCCTTATATTTATCGAACGTCTTATTCAAAGAAAATACTTCAATAGTAAATGCTTCTTTTGCAATGAAAGAGTCTTTCTGAATACCTTCAATTTGTGGATTTATAAATCTTTCCCAGTTAAGACTTCCATGGGGTTTTAATAACATAACTTTACTATTCTCATACTCATTGTTATCAAATAATCTAATAGGTCTACCGTATCCGGTGCTTTCATGCCAAAGTCCGGACTTTTTAAGAGAAGAATCAAATATTAAATCATAATTAAAACTGATTGAAAGGTCATTCTTTTCTAACCAATTATTTGCCAAATAATTGTGATATGGGCAAGTCTCTCCCTTATTTAACCATAGTGTATGAAAGACAATTACATCAATTGTGTATGCTCTTAGAAAATCTATCGGTATACAGTATTCAAATTCATGCCCATATCTTGCAATATTCGTGCGTCTATTTCGTAGTGGTAGCAATGAAGAGTATGAATCAAGAGTTCCAAATATTTGTTCAAGATCGCCTGAGTGATTTATATTTTTTAAATGATCAAATAATGGTGTATAACTAGAACTAAATATTTTAATTGTGTTTTCGGTAAAAAAATTATTTATCAAGGGAGGACTTGGCTTTCCGAATAATCCATGCCCATAAGAAGCGCCAGCACCTAGTATTAAGATTTTACTCATAATTTTTTATCTTATACAGTTGAGTTTTTGTCCCCAGACAATACATCAAAAATTAAAAAACCGAATAACAATAATTTTCTAAATTATTTTTTAGAGCAACTTATTTATACAACATTTCTTTTTAACAAAATCAAAATCTCAATCTTTATGGCAGTCGCTTTGATCATCTTGTATTATGCTTTGTTTATTTCCAAATCATTGTTGCAACTCGATACCCACATCTCTTCATTTTCTTCTTCATTAATATCTAATCCTGGAAAAGATAAAATTATAAAATCTGTATAGTTCAGCAAAACTCTCTATCCATTTCAAATATTTTACACATTTCAAATTAAATCTTACCTTTAGCATTTATTGTTATCTTGGCCCGTTACTTAAATATGTTGAGCGTTCATTATTATTTCAAAACTCCTGGAAGCATCTCAAATAACTTTTCTTGTAAATCAAAAGCATCATCATAAAAAATCACTTTATATTCATTCGCGAGGGTAAAATAATAATTGAGTGTCTTTGTGGGCGTTAATAATAAAATCCTTGGATATTCCACTTGCATAACCAAGTTCATAAAAAACATTCGGCTTATTTTCAGTTAAATCAATAATCGCTAAACGGCATTTACTTATATGTTCCTTTGCTGTATCTGATATTTTGTATGACTTCCCTTTCAGACTTTCTAGATTATAACATTTATATGATTTATCATAGATTTCAACTGATTTTTGAATAGCTAAGAATACTTTTTTCAGTTCAGGATTGTTGGGATTAAATGACATAAGGACAAAAATTAGCTTGTCGTCAATTTCAGGTAGTTTTTTATACCGATCGATTATCAAATCAATTAAACGATGGTAGTCTTCTTTTGTAGAATTATTGATCAATATTTCATCATAAATATCTGGATGACGAAGATAGTCTTCATAAGCTAAACCAGTTTTTTTCAATCTTTCGGCAATATCAGTTTCGCTATAATCTTGATTGATTAATCTTATTTTTAGTTTTTCTTGGTCTGTATAAACAAATATTGGAACAACATTTATATAGTAATAATCATTTATAAGCTGCTTAATCGTATCAGCATTTCTAACAATTACAAAAACATTAGATTTTTCTATCAACATTTTTTTGAGTTCGTTTTTACTAAAACCATATTGATTGCCATAATATGTATAGACATAGTCTAAATTTGCTTTTTCAAATTTATCTTTGCTGACAAAATCCAAATCTAATTTAATGTCGTCTCGTTTTTCGTATTCACGAATTTTTCTAGTCGAATATTTCCTCAATATAGAAGCATCTTTTCGAGTGTTGACAATATGTTTTAGTAAATCTGATTTACCTGTTCCCGATGCACCATCAATTAAAAAAAGATTTTTCATTTTTGATTACCTATGAATATTTACGCATAACGGTGTTTCATTAAAACACTGCCTAACACAGTGATACAATTATAAAACGAATGCCAATAATTATTTATAATATTATTTAATAGAACAAACTTTTTGCAATGCCTACTTTTTTCACTTAACCCGAAAACTTAAACAATGCCGCAATGAAAACGAGGTCGTGTGGAAAAGCTGGTTAGCTGAATTACCAAAAACTTTGACGAACTGAACTGAAAAAGGGAACTTTATTAAGATTATTCCAGAACTTATCCTCAGTAAAATCGTACCACCAAAATACTTCAAGTTCTCTTCTATTATTATTTTCATCTTCGTAAATGACATGAAGACCATATAACAATGAACCTTCTGGATATTCTCTATCTGGAATAGATACCTCAAAACTAACATTGATTTCTTGTCCGGGTATCATTACAAAACCCATTGGACCCGCATCAGGCGGGTTTGATAGAGGTCTACCATCAAGAGCAAATCTTTGCTGAACAAGTATCAATCGAAAATCTGAAGAGCCAGATGATTGTAAATTAACTTGACCTTTTAAGTTCAATTGCGCATTTGGACCTTCTTTTTTTGAATAAAGGCTCCAAAGTTTATCACTTCTACTTAAATCCCTTAATAGTTGTCTTGCAATTACAGGGTGATTCTGATTTTCTTTTTGGGCTATTAATTCAATTTTATCTTTTGAACTAAATGAACATGGATTTAACCAAATATTAGTTGGGAAAATCCGATTTGGTTTATCATTTATTTCAAATCTTGCCGCCGGCTTACGGTTTAATGCAGTGAGGTTATTAAAACGCGATAATTTTAACCAATCCGTACCGCTAGTTTTAATGGCGCAACCCGCAGTCTTCAAACGATTTGCAAAACTTTGTATAGCTTTTTCAGAACCAAGCCTTACTGTATGTCGCCCAATAAGATCACTTATTGGTCTTAATTCACCGACTTCTACAAGAACAGTACGATTAGGATATAAACCAAAAGCTCTTCCGGCTTCGAACAAAACGTTTGGTCTTGCTTGGCATGTAAACCGGGTTTCATATAATTCTTCCTTCGAACCTTGTAAATCAGGGTGAAGTCTTGTTTCATCATCTGGCGTAAAAATGACAACAACCGCTTGAACATCTTCAAAAAGTTTTTCTATTAAAGATCCAGTATAGGGTGTTGCATCTGGCGAATTGCTAAGTAATTCTTCCCATTCACGTGGATGTAAATCCAAAGCTCGAAGAAAATCAAAAACAGCGTCTCTTACTTCTAAATCACGTCCATGGACAACCGCTAACTCTCTTGGGTCTATTGTTTTTGCCATAATTTAAATGTCCTAATTCATTTATCGATCATTCATCCAGCTAACGATGTGTTATGTTAAAATCCAACACTGCCAAATTAATTATTTATAGATTTCTATTCTCGTTTTACTTTCGCAAGACGAACCATTTAATTATTAAAAATCTCCCCCCAAAGTGACGAGATTCTTCTGAGTCTCCATTTTCTATCTCCTTTATTGGTTTTCTAATACTTCCAAATTGGAGATCTAAAAATAATTACTCCCTTTATTTTAAACATACGTACTTGCCGCTAACCGGTTTACCTACCGTAGGTAGGCAGCCCAAAACAAGGATGCCGAATAACAGCAACTACTTTTATTTATAAAAATATTTCTTAGAACACACCACCTTAAAGTGCAAATAAACTTTGCAACACAACTTTACAATTACACAAATGCCGTACTGAAAAACGGCGTCCGCCTTGATTGGCGGGTTAGGCTATCCATATATATTCTTAATTATAATTATTTACTATCACCATTCATTTTTTCAATGCAAGCAGTTCTTAGTTTATCTGCCCATGAACCTTGTAGATTATACTTCTGCATTATCTCAATCGCTAAAGTATATAAACCATCGTAATATAATTTTTGAGTTTTATGCATTAATGCATCATACTCGGTAGGTTTGTAATGACCGTGTTCAATAAATGGAGGCTTATTGATATCTATTACAAGACTTAGTTCTTTATGTGCTAGATCAAATCTTTGTGCAAGCATAAAAAAATATGCTAATGATGAATGTCGAATGGACTTGTCGGTTTTCTTTATCATTCTATTATACACAAAACTTACAGATTCATTAGCCAAATTTAGTATGATGGGAGACCCAAGGTCTATTACAGGGTTGCTTGTGTCTTGGATTGAAGAAAATATAATTCCATTTTTCCTTAATACTATTTCAGATTCTGTTCCTCCATCAATAGAAGAATACTCCACTATACCTCTAAGATTTTCATAAATACCAAGGTCATAAAAACGTATCCCATTCTTATTCAAAAAGTTTTCGACTAAATTAATAAAATATTCAGTTGCCGGTATTTCATAACTTATATAAAGTATATTTTTCGTAGGTATATCAATGCTTTTGAAGTTTGATAGAAAATCAATTTTAGAATAAATAAACTGGTTTAACCATCGGCATCTTTTAGTATTAACACTAGATGATTCATAATAATAGTATATTTCTTTATTTTCTAATAAGTCAGTTAATTTTATCATTTCGCCATAGAGTGTTTCATATTTATAATTAGTTAAAAATAAATTGGATAGATAATTAGTATAATTATTTGTTAAAGAACTCATCAACAATAAGTGATTTAGCAGAGACTTTTGTGATGAATCATCCTTTTCGTTAATATTATCGAGAGATTTATTAATTAATAACTGAATATATTTTTCTATCCTTACTTTGAGTGCAATGAATTTTTCATTCTCCTCAATTTCAAATCTAGAAGTTGTTAAATCTATAACACCAGCTACCACATTAATAAAACCAACTATTCCAAGCGAATATGTAGGAAGCATATTTCCCATATGCTCATTAATAAGAATTCCTTCTTGACAAACCATCAACTTATTCTGAGAATTTGGGTCTAACGTGAGTATTCCTTCTAAATCAATTTCATTTATTTCAATAGTATATTTCTTTTGTTTTAGATCTGCAACTAGATTTGAAATCGCCATTCCAACACAATTATTTTGTATTTCCGAAACATAATTATTCCCTTTGTAATAATATTTTACAGCATCAACCAAGAAATTATTATTGTATTCCTTTTTAAGTGTCGCTCGAATAATAGTACCGCTGCTTTCTTTCGAACTTTCTAAAAACCCGTATTTAGTATATAAATCGCTAATTACAAAGCGAAGAGGATTAGAATTATTCTTTTTGGTTTCTATTTCAATTTTATCGCAACATAAGAAACACGATAAAAAACCAATTCCAAATCGTGCAATTAAAGCATCCAATTTTTGTCTTTTATTAACAGGAAGTGATCTTAGATCATAACTTTCAATTAATTTTGCGCCAGGGACTGAAAGCTGAGTTTCAATATCATGTAAATCCATCCCAACACCGTTGTCTTCAATGTCAAATTTTATATTATCATTCCCATGTATAAATATTCTTACAGACGGAGTATAACTCTCAGAATCATCTTTAAGAGTATCTTTAATTTTGCATGCGTCAATTGCATTTTGCAATAATTCTCTCACAAATACATTTTTATTTTTATATAAAGATTTTGTTAGAATTTCTAAAATATTTTGGGCATGTAGATTTTTTTGGAATGATATATCACTAAGTTTTGGGTCAATAGGATCGATTTGGGAAATTATAACAGGTTGTATATTGAAGTCATATTTTTGAATAGTAGGATAAATTACTTTTAATTCTTCTTCAATTGCATTTACAATATTTTCAATCAATTGTTTCCCGTTACTAGATTTATATTCTGCAGTGAGCCATATATTTCCATTTTCATTCTTATTTAATCCCCCAATATCCAAGTGTGTTTTCCAAAACAAATCGCTCTCTGGTCCAGGTTTAATAATGTTGTAAACGATTTCAGGTGCACGATCAGCTGTTACATCACAAATATCACTTAGTCCTAAAATTGCACAAAGCAATCGAAGTTTGACCGTCTTTTCTTTTACTAATATCTCTTCATGATTTTGGTCAATATTAAACGACCAATGACTTTTACATATCTTACCTATAACGCTAGCTTCATGTCTCGCAATATTTAATTCACTATAATGGTCAAGCAAATATTTATTACTCCTTAATGGATGTTGGAGCCTCACTGTTTCCGGATCCTCATCCACGGATCCAACCATTCCTATATCATGAAACCAACAAGAATTAACTAAAATGAACAATTCATAAGCAGATAATATTTCAAATAAACGGTCTCCAAAGAGTGTGTATGCAAGTTTTTCAACATTTAAAGCGTGATTCCAACCATGTTCAGTATATTCTGGAAATGTTGCAGGAACACGAGCTAGTACTAGTTCAACATGCTTCTTTATAAAAATTAATTTTTGGTATAGCTCTAGTTCGGTTTTCTCAAGATATTTTCTAATAGGAGTGATTTCTTCCATAGTCCACCAATATTTTAATAGCCTAACAGCGTTTTATGTTAAAACCCAACACTGCCGTACTAATTATTTTTAACTGACTCTTAAATAAATAATATTTAAATAAATCTAAGTAGAATTCTTTTATTCGTTTTGTCTTCGTTGGAAATAAGCAAAGGAAAGGTAACATCTCATTTTCCCCGTTTGGTAATTTTTCGGTATGTAAAACTATCTCAGAAATAAAGCAACCTCATCCTTAAATAATTATTATTAGTAAAACTAAATCATTTATTCCTTTTAACCAAGAAAAAAAATATTTATTCCCCCGTCTCCCGAGCTGACCTGTGGTGAGCGAAGCCGAACCAGTCGAGGGACCCCATTCCCCCAAGAAAAAAATAAAAATAATTTCGATAAAAATATTCACACAAAATATTCTCCTCTCCTTACGCTTGTCCGCCACTGGCGGAAAGGAGAGGTCGGGTGAGGTTGCTTCTCAAAAACCCCGTCATATCTTTACACTACATCTCCGTCGCAGCATTAACGTAAGAGGATCATCTTCTTTAGTTCAGAATACTTTCCACTATTTATTTTGTAAAAATATATCCCGCTTGCCAACTGCCTATTGCCGACTGCCGACTTAAATTCAACCTCATGTGTTCCAGCCTCTTTAAATTCATTTATAAGTACTGCCACTTCATTTCCAATAACATCATAAACTTTTAGTGATACATGCCCGCTTGCTGCCAACTGCAGACTGATCACTGTACTTGGATTAAATGGATTGGGATAATTCTGCCCTAAACTAAAGTCGCGCGAAGACGAGACCTCAACTTCTACCTCTTTGCTGTACTGATACCTCCCATCATTATCAATCTGTTTCAATCTGTATTTCACTACTCCATCTTGCTCTTGCTCATACTCTTGATCGACAAACATATATTCTTTCGGCGAGTTACTGTTCCCTGCGCCATTCACAAACCCGATCTTTTCCCAATTCATGCCGAGCGAAGTCGAGGCACGTTCAACTTCAAACCCATAATTATTTACTTCTGTTGCCGTTTGCCAGGTAAGCTGTACATTATCATTATTTATAGCGGCTGTGAACAATGTAAGTTCAACCGGTAACGGATCAGTAATTGCCGGAGTAGGAAAAGCAGAAGCACTAATATCATAGGGTGCGATATCTGACCCCGTCCAGTTAGTATAATTGTTTATAGCGCTTAGAATTGAACTTGCAGTGCCTGTTAAAGTACCATTGTATTTACAGTTATCCCATATTTCCCCTTGAACCGAATTAAAAAGAGCAACACAGTTTGTTCCATTGGTCAATCCGGTTGGGACCGAACAAAACGTTTCTTCATAACCTGCTCCAACCGTACCTGATGACCACCCATTGGATAAATCAAATGATGAATTATAATCTGCATCCAGGGCGGCAATAAAGGTTGGAGAGGATGTCCTTGCGCCGCTGCCTTGATATGCAAGTATCTGATCACCACTACTCGCCCAGTGCCATGTTGTTCCATAGAGTAGTGTAGAAAGGGTTCCTACCGATGCAATACCGTTATTGAACGAAGAGGTTTCGTAAACATATACTATCGTTCCAGTAGATAATCCACCGGAAGGAACAGTCCAAGAAACATGTAATTCAGAAGCGCTATTTACCCAACCGGCATCAGACCATCCGTTATCTGTAAAATAAATAACTGTTCCTGCTGACAGATCTCTAAGTAATATAAATGTAAATCCATCATTGTATTGGGGAGTGCCTCCATCTACTCCATCGGAAAACCATCCGATAATAGCGATATGACCCGCACTTAGTGTGGTTTGCGCATTAGTAGAAACACCAAACAATAAAAGTAAAAATAGAGTAAGCTTTTTCATAAATCACCTTTTTGATGAATATTATTTTTATGTGATATACGTATTAACTGTGAATAATTATTTTCGTAAACTGTTCATCAATGAATTCTAAATATTAATTAAACAAACCTCACAACGGTTATTTCTACTGCACTGTTTTTTGTCAATCATAATATTTTGAAATAAGGTTTGCACACTATAATCCCATCGATTTCTTAATCTATCTAACTCTTTAAACTCATGTGTTGCAAAAATATATTTAAAGAATATTTTTTTGCAGTTGTTCTTTGTAAAGGATATAATCGGTGTTGGTAAAGTGATTTTTACCTCGTTTATGAATGGTTCTCTATATAAAACTAATGCAAAAATAAATCCGCCTCATCTCAATAATTAATACATGTAAACGTAATCTATTTTTTTTATTCCCCCAAGAAAAAACAAAATAATATCTCTTGCCAAGTTTCATTAATTGATAATCATCAATAAAATCAGTACTCCCACTGCTCCTACTCCCGCCCCAAACCAAAACTTCTCATAAAATGGCGCTTCCTCAATAATTGTTTTCTCCGTCTCTATTTTCAAAGTATCCAGCCGATAAATTTTCATCGTATCCACCCGTAAAAAACTTTTTTCAAAATAAGCCAGATCAAAAAATATTTCCGCCGAATCATGCTCAATCTTTACCTCAACCTTTACCTTTGCGCTATCATTAAAATTTATCTCAGTTTTTGCCATCCCCGCGCTGTCAATTTTTGTTTTTTTCTTTCCACTTTCAACTTTCAACTTTTTACTCTCAATCTCTTTCCCTTTAACATAACTCACCTCCTCCCTCCCCTTCACCAACTCAGTCTTCGTTTTTATCACAACCGGCTTTTGCTGATGATGAAAAAACAAATACATAACCGCCATCTCGATTAACAATAAAACAATTATCACTTTCAGATTTTTCATAATACTTTTTTCTCCCTTTTGATTTTTGACTTTTTACTTTTATTCTTTTTCTTACCAATTAATTTTTCTGAGTTTCCGCGCCTTAAAAGAATTGTACTATAAAATTTTTTTTCTTTCTTCGGCCTAAAAATTTTTGCGTTAAAAAGATGAATGAGTGAAGCGTCAAATGGAAATTACTGTTTGACCCGCCCAAGGCGGGGAGTTTAATTTCCATAGCGTAACGAATGAATCTTTAGCAAAAATTTTTCAGCCTTGATTTTTTGGTTCTTTTGTATCAAGACAAAAGAACAAGCTTCCTATTTTTTGTTTCTTTTCTGGAGTTTATCCCGAAGAACTGAGGGACCAAGAAAAGAAAGAAGTCGTGCAATTTTTCCCCCCTTTCGTTTTTCCCCTTGACACTCTTTTCCACATAAATTATTTTTGATCCGTGTTTCTGCATCCCTATACAGAAACAATTCTATATTGTAGCCCGCTTTAGCATAGACCCCTAAAGCGGTTTT
>Ga0172379_10001330_pt1 | contig 50164 bp, 55 predicted proteins | sample GrowelOW334metaG_FD_119756 | JGI IMG/M metagenome (GOLD analysis project Ga0172379, IMG submission 119756) | Groundwater microbial communities from an aquifer near a municipal landfill in Southern Ontario, Canada - Groundwater well OW334 metaG | ecosystem: Environmental > Aquatic > Deep... | reverse complement strand
GTTCCACCCGCTCGCGATCATCCGGATGCACGATCTCGTTGAACGCCTTGAACAGACCGGTGGCATCCTCTTTATCATGCTCGAAGATGAGATAGGTCTCGTCCGACCACGTCAACTCATCGTTCGCCAGATCCAACTCCCAACTGCCCAACCTGCCCAGATGCTGCGCTTCCTGCAAGATCATCTGCTGATGCGCCAAGCGCTCGGTATCGTGCTTGCGCTGGGTGATGTCTTGGCAGAACACATAGAAATGTGCGTCGCGGAAGGTGACCGAGACCTCGATGTCGTATAGGCGTCCGGACTTGTGGCGGTGACGGGTCTCGAATCGGTCATACCCCTGCGCGATGATCTTTTCCATGTGCGCTCGCACATCATCCGGCTGTTCGCTGGCTTCCAATTGGCTGATGTGCATGCCCACCAACTCCTGCTGGCTGTAACCAGACATGTTGGCATAAGCCTCGTTCGACTCTTTCAGATAGCCATCGGCTGCGGTCATCCAGTAACCGTCCATCGCGGTCTCGATCACCATGTGATGCCGCAGCAACGCTTCCTGCGCCCGTTTGCGCTCGGTGATGTCACGGCTGGCGGCATACAGGTACATCTTGCCGCCTATCTCCACCCCGGTGGCACATACCTCGACTTGTATTTCTGAGCCGTCCTTGCGCCGCTGCACCGTCTCGAAGGTGGCACTGTGCCCGATCAATTCTTGGAAACGCTGCGTCAACTCATCAGAGCTGAATTGACCGTCCCAATCCCGTACATTGAGGCGCTTCGCTTCTTCGACCGTGTAGCCCAGCATGCGGCAGAACGCTTGGTTCACCTCCAGCACGTTGCCTTCCACATCCATCACGTGCACGCCTTCCATCGAGTTCTCGCGCAGGGCATCGCTGCGTTTGAGTTGCGCTTCGATCTGTCGCAGATAGGCACGCTGTTCGGATATATCCATACCCAGACCAATCAACACCGGCTCGCCATCACGCATGACGCGACGCCCGGTGAAGTGGTAGGGGATGATTCCCCTAGGCGTCACCAATCGGGCTTCGGCAGAAGACGCTCCACTGACGAACACCTCACCAATGCGCGACGCAATCAACTGTTTGTCTTCGCCCACGAACACGTCGAGTGCATTCACCCCGACCAAGTCCTCACGCGCCGACTCTTTCTCGAAGTTCCGGTTCGTCATCAGGAAATTGCCGTGTTGGTCCACCATGTAGAAGACGCCGGGTAACGATTCGATCAACTCCTGTCGGAAGGCGTTCTCGCGTGCCAGCGCTTCCTGCCCCGAGAGCGCGTCCATCATGTCGTTCAGTGCTAGCACCAGTTCACCGATCTCGCCGCCGACCTTCTCGTTCAGATGCGTGATCTGGCGCTGTGCAGCGATCTCACTCGCCGCATGGGTGATGCGGCGTAGCGGTCGCAGCAGTATGTGCAGCATGAGCATGAAGACGACCGCAGCGAGCACCGTCAGACTGAGTGCAGCTAACAGGCTGCGTAGGGGGATGCCCACCTTGCCTTCATCCAGCGCCGACTGCGGTAAGTGATAGGCCAACAACAGGTAATGCGAGGGGTCGTTGCCGTCATAGCCCAGTCGTTGCACCGCCAGATAACCCTCTTTACCCTTTGGCAACGGCATCTGTGATGCGCCGCCCGGCGCGCCGAAACTCGTCGCCAAGCTGGGAAAGTCTTGACGGATATCGTCTGTCGGCACACCGAATTCAAAGGCGAAGGCACGACTGCTATCCGGATGCAGCAGGTAATGCCCCAGCGCGTCGGCGATGAATGCCTGCGCGCCCGCTGGTTGCACTTGGGCCAGCGGCTTGAGCAGTTTGGTCGCGTCCATGTTCAGCACCACCATGCCGAAACGCTGGCCGTGTTCGTCGAACACCGGCGTCACGGCGCGTAGCGTGGGCCGGTGCGGCACCTCGATACGGCCATGTTCCTGATTTAGATTGAAATCGGACAGATAGACCTTGCCCGCCCCCAACGCCAGCCCGCGCTTGAAATAATCGCGCTCACCCTTGCGCTGCAAGTCTGCGCGCTGCGCAACGACGAACTCCTCGGCCCGACGCTCGACACGCACCAGTTCGCGACCGCCATCAGCCAAGCCGATATAACGCACCTGATAGTACTCAGGATTGGCTTGCATGTAAGCGGTGAATATCTCCTGCAGACGGCGTTCCCACACCGCGCGCGCATTGTTCTCACGCGGGTCGATGCCGCCGTGTCGAACAGCACGCGCGATACCGGAGATGGGTGGCGTATTGGATAGGAACAGCGCGTCACGACCGAATCTTTCGATCTGTAGCTGCATGCGTTCGCGCTCTATCCTCAGAGTCTCATCCAGTATCGTTTTCCGCTCATTCAGGAACTGCGCTTGCAAGCGCTCGTTCTCACCGTTGATCCACAACAGACCACCGGCCACCACCAGCGACACCCCGAGCAGGGTGATACGTGTGGCAAGGCTGATGTCGGCGAGCCTCATTCGCATCTCCGCGCAGAGTGGTCGCCGCTATGCAGTTCAAGGCAGCTAGGGACGCACCCAGCCACTCGGGCCGAAGCACGAAGGCAGGAGGCAAATCGGTATTCCAACCTTCCGGCGTAGACGGAAGCAGGGACAAGAGTCAGAGATTCACACATGGAAGAATTGTAAAACAAGCGCACAGCTCGTGTGGCTTATAATGCGCGCCTTTGTTTTAGGCCGTTCCCATGCTGTTCGCTTCCAAACATTCCCGCCCCCGCTACACGAATCTGACTGGTTCCTCGGACGCACTCGCGCTGGCGCAATACGCCGCCGAACATACACCGCTGGTCGTCATCGCCGCCAACGCCTTGGAAGCACAGCGGCTGGTAGAAGAGATACCGTTCTTCGGCCCCAAGTTGCGCGTGCATCTGCTGCCAGACTGGGAGACGCTCCCCTACGACCATTTCTCGCCACATCAAGATTTGATCTCGGAACGGCTGGCCACGCTGCATCACATCCGCAGCAACAACTTTGATGTCGTCATCGTACCCATCACGACAGCCTTGTACCCGTTGCCGCCCGTGGCCTATCTGGCGGCTTACACATTCTTCCTGAAGAAAGGTGAACGCCTAGACCTAGACGCTTTCCGCCAGCAAATGACGCTGGCGGGTTACAACCATGTGCAGCAGGTGCTCACCCCCGGCGAATACTGCGTGCGCGGCGGCATCATCGACTTGTTCGCCATGGGCAGCGTGTTGCCTTACCGCCTCGACCTGTTCGACGATGAGATCGAGACCATCGCCACTTTCGATGTGGATACGCAACGCACCCTGTATCCCGTGCCAGAGATACGCATGCTGCCGGCGCGCGAGTTCCCCATGGACGAGAAGGGCCAAGCGACTTTCCGCCAGAATTTCCGCGACCGTTTCGAGGGCGACCCGTCCAAGTCACGCATCTACAAAGACGTGAGCAAAGGCATCGCGCCGGCGGGCATCGAGTATTACCTGCCGCTCTTCTTCGACAAGACCGCGACGCTGTTCGACTACCTGCCGCAGAACGCCACGCTATGCTTGCATCACGATGTGGATGCCGCGACAAAACAGTTCGCCGTGGATACCGCCTCGCGCTACAACCTGTTGCGTGGTGACCCGCAACATCCCTTGCTGGAAACGAAAGAGTTGTTCTTGGATGGTGAACAGTTCTTTATTCGGGTGAAAGAGTTCGCGCGCTTGGACATACTTCAATCAACCGTTCGCTCGGCACTTTCCAACCCCGTTCGTCCTGAGCTTGTCGAAGGAACGAACGGCGCACAGAATGGAATGGGTGGAACGCCGCCCATGCTTCGACAAGCTCAGCACGAACGGCTTGATGATGATCAGGTGGGAGGCTCACCAAAAAACGTAATCCCCTGCCCAACCGCTACCATCCCTTCCATCTCTGTGGATCGCCGTGCCGAAGTCCCCACGCAAAAGTTCGAAGACTTCTTGCGTAGCTACAAGGGTCGCACGCTGCTACTCGCCGAGAGTCTTGGTCGCCGCGAGATCATGTCCGGCTATCTGAAGGAATACGGCCTCACGCCCACGGTATGCGAGGACTACGCATCTTTCATCGCCTGCAAAGAGAAGTTCATGCTCGGTGTCGGCCCCCTCCAGATCGGCTTCGCACTACCGGATGAGAATATTTCCATCGTCACCGAGACCGAACTGTATGCAGCACAACCGCGCAGCCGTGCGGCACGGGCCGCAAAGAAGAGCAACGTCGAAGGTATGTTGCGCGACCTGTCCGAACTCAAGACAGGCGACCCGGTGGTGCATGAGCAGCACGGCATCGCGCGTTATCAAGGGCTAGTTAATCTCGACCTCGGCGAAGGAGAGAACGAGTTCCTACTGCTGGTGTACGCCGGCGAAGACAAGCTGTATGTACCCGTGTCGCAATTGCACGTCATCAGCCGTTACAGCGGCGGCGCACCGGAAGCCGCCCCTCTACACAAGCTGGGTAGCGGCACGTGGGACAAAGCCAAGCGCCGCGCCATGCAGCAAGTGCGCGACACCGCCGCCGAGTTGCTCAACATCTACGCCCAGCGCGCCACGCGCAAAGGCCACGCGTTCAAGCTCACCTATCACGACTACGAAGCGTTCGCGGAAGGCTTCGGTTTTGAAGAGACCGCCGACCAAGCTGCCGCCATCGAAGCCGTGTTGCTCGATCTGCAATCCGGCAAACCGATGGACCGACTCATCTGCGGCGATGTGGGCTTCGGCAAGACGGAGGTCGCCCTGCGCGCCGCCTTCGTGGCGGTGATGGATGGCAAACAAGTCGCGGTGCTGGTACCCACCACGCTACTGGCCGAGCAGCACTTCCAGAACTTCTCCACCCGCTTCGCCGATTGGCCGATCAAGATCGCCGAGTTGTCGCGCTTCCGTTCCACCAAGGAAGTGACACAATCCTTGAAGGACTTGGCCGAAGGCAAGTTGGACATCGTCATCGGCACGCACAAGCTGATCCAGAAGGATGTGAAGTTCAACAACCTCGGCTTGGTCATCCTCGATGAGGAGCATCGCTTCGGCGTACAGCAGAAGGAACGTCTGAAGGCATTGCGTGCCGAGGTGGATGTGCTGACGCTCACCGCGACGCCGATACCGCGCACGCTGGCGATGTCGCTGGAAGGCCTGCGCGATTTCTCCGTCATCGCCACCGCGCCGCAACGCCGTCTCTCCATCAAGACCTTCGCCAGCAGCTTCAGCCAAGGGGTGATCCGCGAAGCCGTGTTGCGTGAACTGAAGCGTGGCGGTCAGGTGTACTTCCTGCACAACGAAGTGGACACCATCAACAACATGCTGGAGAAGTTGGAGACTCTGCTGCCGGAAGCACGCATACGCGTGGCACACGGCCAGATGGGCGAACGCGATCTGGAAGCGGTGATGCGCGACTTCACCCACCAGCGCTTCAATGTGCTGCTGTGCACCACCATCATCGAGACAGGCATCGACGTACCGACGGCGAACACCATCATCATGAACCGCGCCGACCGCTTCGGCCTTGCGCAGCTGCACCAGTTGCGCGGTCGCGTCGGACGTTCGCACCACCAAGCTTATGCCTACCTGTTGGTAGACAACATGGAAGGACTCACCGCACAGGCGAAGAAACGCCTCGAAGCCATCCAAGCGATGGAACAACTAGGCTCAGGCTTCTTCCTCGCCATGCACGACTTGGAGATACGCGGCGCGGGTGAAGTGCTAGGTGAATCGCAAAGTGGAGAGATGCAGGAGATCGGTTTCAGTTTGTACAACGACATGCTCGCCGCCGCCATCGCTTCGCTCAAGCAAGGCAAAGAGCCCGACATGACACACCCGTTGGGCGTGACCACCGAGATCAATCTGCACACACCAGCACTGCTGCCGAACGACTACTGCGGCGACATCCACCAACGCCTCGTCATCTACAAACGCCTTGCGAACTGTAATACGCAGGAAGACCTGGACGACATGCAGCAGGAACTCATCGATCGCTTCGGCTTGCTACCCGAGCCAGCACAGACCCTGCTCGACAGCCACCGCCTGCGCATCATGGCCAAGCCGCTGGGCATCAGCAAAGTGGATGCATCGAGTGAATCCATCGTCATCCAATTCATCCCCGAACCGCCCATCGACCCGATGAAGATAATTACGCTCATTCAGAGCAAACGTCATATCAAGATGTCGGGGCAGGACAAACTGAAGATCGATCTGAAGTATGGGGATCTGCAGCAGCGGGTGTTGGCGATCAGGAATTTCTTTGGGGAGTTGAAGTAGTTCGCTAAGCGCTTCTTCTCACCGTTTTCCCCACGCCCTTCTCTGCTCTTTGTCCATGAACGTCCACGCCACGAAGCGGCTCTTCTTCTGACCTTGCGACATCTCGAAGGTACGGTTGTCCACCGCGCCGATGTTTTTGATGAGGCGATAGATGTGAGGCAGGCTGGACGATTTGGAGATGAGGGTGGTGAACCACATGCAGTGGTCGCGCCCTGAGACACTCTCTTCGATCATGCGGGTGACGAACGCCTCTTCGCCGCCTTCGCAACACAACTCCAAGCTCTGCCCGCCGAAATTCAGCACCGGCTTCTTGTGCTTGTTGCTCTCTTTGCCGAGGTTCTGCCATTTGCGTTGCGCGCCTTGTCTGGCTTCCGCCAAGGAGGCGTGGAACGGTGGATTGCACATCGTCAGATCGAAGTATTCGTCGGCGTAGGTGACACCTTCGAAGATGGACGCGGAAGACTCCTGGAAACGCAATTCGATGGCATCGCCCAGTTGGTTCGCATCCAAAAGATGGCGCGCGTTCTTCAACGCCGCTTCATCCACATCCGTCCCCACAAAATGCCAGCCGTAGCTGCGATGCCCGATGATGGGGTAGATGCAGTTCGCCCCCACACCGATGTCGAGCACGCGCACCTTGTCACCACGCGGGATGTTGCCGCCATTGTCTTCGGCCAGTAGGTCAGCCAGAAAATGGATGTAGTCGGCACGACCGGGAATAGGCGGACACAAGTATTGCGCGGGGATGTCCCACTCGTTGATGCCGTAATAGTGCTTCAACAGCGCCCGATTGAGCGCCTTCACCGCAACAGGGTCGACGAAATCGATGGATTCGTTTCCATACTGGTTCACCGCGACGAAGTCCTTCAGCTCTGGGCTGCTGGCGATGAGTTGAGCGAAGTCGTAGCGGCCTCGGTGCAGGTTGCGAGGATGTAGTGTGGGTTTCTCTGGGGCTTGTGTCATTGCGTGTTGGGTATCGTGTGAATGGGCGGATGATACCGCGCCAAGCGCACTCGATACTTTCATTTAAGAAAGTCCGAACACCATGGTTCGATACATTTTTCGTTCGTCCTGAGTGCCGCGCTTGCGCGGTGTATCGAAGGTGCGAACGAAAAACACTGAGCGTGTGGTGTTGGGGCTTTAGCCCCGTACAGCCACGGCCTACTCCTCGCGGGTACACCACGAACGGACTTAGTAGCCCCTGCACCATCCATTTTTCCGAGAGTAGAATGTTCGGGATAACAAGCGTTCACTTTGGAGAGAGAAGCCATGCCTAAGTCTGTCAGCAGCAAAGCCCCCGCCCCCAAGAAAACAGCCGCCGCCACCCGACGCAAGCCTGCGGCGCGCGATGTGAACAAAGGCGACATCCCTCCCACCTTGAACAAGAAAGCAGTCGAAGCGTTCACCGTGAAGCAGGCGATCAGTGCAGCCGAAGAATCCAAGGTGGCGGCAGTGAAAGACATCATCAGCGCCATCAAGCCTGGCGATAGCGAAGGCTTGAGCAAAGCACTGACAGCGATATTCGATGGCGCCTCACCCGACGATGCGGCGATGCTGCGAAAAGCACTGTTACAACAACCTGCGTTTTTATCGCGCTCAAAGTTCCCCGATGAGGAGTTGGCAGGCAATTGGCGTGAGGGCGGTTATCCCTACAAGAATCTGTTGTCGCGTAAGAGTTACGAGAAACAGAAGTTCCAACTGCAAGTCGAACTCCTGAAACTACAGAACTGGGTGAAGGAGACAGGTCAGAAGGTCGTCATCCTATTCGAGGGACGTGATGCCGCTGGCAAGGGAGGCACCATCAAACGCTTCATGGAGCACTTGAACCCTCGCGGTGCGCGCGTGGTCGCCTTGGAGAAACCGTCCGAGGTGGAACGCGGCCAGTGGTATTTCCAACGTTATGTGCAACACCTACCGACGGCAGGCGAGATCGTGCTGTTCGACCGCTCTTGGTACAACCGTGCAGGTGTGGAACGCGTGATGGGATTCTGTGACAACAAGGAATACGACGAATTCATGCGCCAAGCACCCGAGTTCGAACGCAACTTGGTACGTAGTGGTGTGTATGTCATCAAGTTCTGGTTCTCGGTAGGCCGCAAGGAACAACGACGCCGTTTCAAAGAGCGCGAGGTGCATCCACTCAAACATTGGAAGCTCTCTCCCATCGACCTAGCATCCTTGGGCAAGTGGGATGAATACACCAAGGCGAAGGAAGCGATGTTCTTCTACACCGACACAGCTGACAGTCCGTGGACAGTCATCAAGTCCGATTGTAAGAAACGCGCCCGTTTGAACGCGATGCGCTACATCCTGCACAAACTGCCCTACTCCAACAAGGAGTTGGAACGCATCGGCCAGGTCGACCCACTGCTAGTCGGACGTGCCCATGTGGTGTATGAACGGGGTGAGAAAGACGCAGCGATACTCTAGGTCTTTTTACTCTTGACTTTGACCGTCGCCCGCCGTGGCTGGGGTCTCCCGTTTTTAGAAAAAAACAAGCCGTCGGAAGAAAATTTCGGCGGCTTTTCGTTTGGTCGCTTGCATTAAAATGAGCCGCCTGAACGAACCATCGAAACACACCTTTTTCGAGCACCATGAACCTCATACTCCAAGCCCTACACGACATCCCTTCCGCGCAGGTAGAACACCTCGCCAAGCTTTCCAATTCGACCCGCACCGAGCAGGTCTCTGCCCATGTCTATCGCCTGCGCGATGCGAAGCCAAATGACAGCACCTCCGCCTATTGTTTCGAGCATCAGATCGACTATGGCTTCGTGCCTGCGGGCAAGACCTTGGCTGACTTCGGCTTGGTGGTGATGGATATGGATTCCACCCTCATCAACATCGAATGCATCGACGAGATCGCAGACATGCAAGGCATCAAACCGCAAGTCGCCGAGATCACCGAAGCGGCGATGCGCGGCGAGATCGACTTCGCCGAGAGTCTGCGTCGTCGCGTCGCCTTGTTGAAGAACTTAGAAGAGAGTGCATTGCAGCGCGTGTATGACGAACGCCTGAAGTTGAATCCCGGTGCGGAACTGATGCTGGCAGAGTTGAAGAAGCACGGCATCAAGACCTTGCTGGTCTCCGGTGGCTTCGTGTTCTTCACCAAACGTCTGAAAGAGCGCCTCGGTCTCGACTTCGCTCATGCGAACGAGTTGGAGATCGTGGACGGCCGACTCACGGGCGAAGTGTCCGGCAAGATCGTGGATGCGCAAGGCAAAGCCGATTGGCTGAACCACATCCGCGTGGAACTGGAACTGAAACCAGAGCAAGTCATCGCGATGGGAGATGGCGCCAACGACCTGAAGATGATGGCAGAAGCAGGCAGCAGCATCGCCTATCACGCCAAGCCTGTCGTCCGTGCCCAAGCCAGCTATGCATTGAATTTCGTCGGACTGGATGGATTGGTCAATCTGTTCGGCCACTAGTCACACAGCATCACCTTTCGCGCTCGCGAAAGAGAACATTTGTAGGAGCAACACCATGACGCAAGAGATCAGCATCGAAGTCCTGTTGGAAAAATACGCGGAAGCGGATGAGAAGTCGGTGCAGGATGTGCGTCGCCGTGTGGCGCGCGGTCTGGCACAAGCTGAGAAGCCGGAGCATCGCGCGAAGTGGGAAGAGGCGTTCTTCCTTGCGCAAGAGAACGGTTTCGTTCCCGCTGGTCGCATCAACTCCGCTGCGGGTCTCAAGATACAAGCCACGCTCATCAACTGCTTCGTGCAACCCGTGGGCGATGCCATCTCTGGCACCGTCGATGGCAAGCCTGGTATCTACGACGCACTGCAACAAGCCGCCGAGACCATGCGCCGTGGTGGTGGCGTGGGTTACGACTTCTCCAGCATCCGTCCCGAGGGGGCGCACGTGAAAGGCACCAACTCGCGCGCTAGCGGCCCTATCTCCTACATGCGTGTATTCGATCGCTCTTGCGAGACGGTGGAATCCGCTGGTGCGCGTCGCGGTGCGCAGATGGGCGTGCTGCGTTGCGACCATCCCGACATCGAAAAATTCATCAGCGCCAAGGACAAAGGCGACCTGCGCAACTTCAACATCTCCGTCGGCGTCACCGATGCGTTGATGCAAGCCGTCGAAGCTGACAACGAATTCGAGCTGGTGCACAGCGCTAAACCTTCCGATGCCATCTTGGCTGAAGGCGCGACACTACGCGCCGATGGCAAGTGGGTGTATCGCAAAGTGCGCGCTACCGACCTGTGGAAGCAGATCATCGAGAGCACCTACGACCACGCCGAGCCGGGTGTGCTGTTCATCGACCTGATGAACCGCGACAACAACCTGTCGTATTGCGAAGTGATCGAGGCGACGAATCCTTGCGCCGAGCAACCACTGCCGCCTTACGGCTGCTGCTGCTTGGGCTCTGTCGATCTATCGCGCATGGTGAAGAATCCATTCTCCAACCACGCCGGTTTCGATTACGAACCATTCAAGCAACTGGTGCGTGTCGCCATCCGCATGTTGGACAACGTGCTGGACGTGACCGCATGGCCGCTGCCTGAGCAACAACAGGAAGCGGCGAACAAACGCCGCGTCGGTTTGGGTTTCACCGGTCTTGGCGATGCCTTGGTGATGTTGGGCAAGCGTTATGACACAGTCGAGGCACGCGCCTTTGCCGCTGACATCACACGCATCATGCGCGACGAGGCGTATCAAGCCTCGGTCGATCTCGCTATCGAGCGCGGCAAATTCCCGTTGTTGGATGCAGACAAATATCTCGCTGCACCGCGCTTCGCTTCGCGCCTGCCCGATGAGCTGAAAGACAAGATCCGCAAGCACGGCATCCGCAACAGTCACCTGCTCTCCATCGCGCCCACCGGCACCATCTCGTTGGCCTTTGCGGACAATGCCTCTAACGGTATCGAGCCTGCGTTCTCGTGGTTCTACACGCGCAAGAAACGCATGATGGACGGCACGACCAAGGACTACTCGGTGGAAGATCACGCATGGCGCGTGTTCAAGAAACAGGGCGGCGATGTGAACAAGCTGCCACCTGCATTCGTCACCGCATTGGAAATCTCCGCCATCGACCACATGAAGATGGTGGCCGCTGTCGCGCCTTTCATCGACACCTCCATCAGCAAGACGGTGAACGTGCCTGCCGACTACCCCTTCGAAGAATTCAAAGACCTTTATACCGAAGCTTGGAAAGCGGGCTTGAAGGGTCTAGCGACCTATCGTCCCAATAGCGTGTTGGGCTCCGTGCTTTCCGTCACACCAGAACCGAAGAAGGAAGAACAACCGCAGGACTTCGTGTTCGACCAAGACCGCCGCATTGTGTTGGAGACCGCACCCAATCCCGCGCTCGCTTCGCTGCGTTGGCCCGGCCGTCCATCACTGCCTTGTGGCAGCGAAGGCTGGACCTCGCCCGTGGTGAAACATCCGCTCGGCAGTTTCGTCGCCTTCGTGTCGCACACCAAGAACGGCTGCAACCATCCGTTCGAAGTGTGGGTGAACGGCTCTGAGCAACCACGCGGCTTGGGTGCATTGGCGAAATCGTTGTCGATGGATATGCGCACACGCGATCCGGTATGGATCCGCATGAAGCTGGAGATGCTGATGAAATCGGCAGGTGATGATGCTTTCGAGATGCCGATGCCACCCGATGGCGAAGTGAAACGCATGCCCAGCTTGGTCGCCGCCTTCGCGCACTTGCTGAAATATCGCATCGAAGAACTCGGCGCATTGGAAGTCAGCGACGGCGTGACCACACCGATGATGGATGCGTTGTTCGCACGCAAAGAACCCAAGACCGGCACCGACGGCACCATGAGTTGGACGGTGGACATCTCCAACGCAGGCAGCGGTGACGACTTCGTATTGGGCTTGAAAGAACTGGTGCTGCCCGACGGACAACGCCGCCCCTACTCCATGTGGCTGTCCGGCGTGTATCCACGCGCCCTCGATGGACTGTGCAAAGTGTTGAGCCTAGACATGCGCGTCATCGACCCCGCATGGATCGGCATGAAGCTGCGCAAGCTGCTCAACTTCGGCGAACCCTTGGGTGACTTCATGGCGCGCGTACCGGGCGATGCCAAGATGGAAAGTTATCCATCGACCGTTTCCTATGTCGCCAAACTCATCATCCACCGCTACGCCATGCTCGGCATCCTCGATGAGCACGGCTACCCAGTGCGACAGATGGGCGTGCTAGAGATCCCAGAAGGACAGATCAAACCCACCACCATCAAACCCATCGTCGGCAAGGTGTGCAAAGAGTGCGGCAACGCCACGCTCATCAAGAAGGATGGCTGTGAGTTCTGTACGAGTTGCGGGGCGATTGGGGCGTGTGGGTAATTGAGTTGACTGCGAATTTTTTCTGTGGGGTGCGCCCTAAGCGCTCCCCCACTGCTCGCAAAACACTTTCGTATCCGCAAACCACTCGTAGAAGTCCCCCGTAAATCCTTCCACATCGGCTAGAAACTCCTGCTCCCCATTCGCCAACGGATTGGGTTGTCTTGCTCGGCGTGACATACGCGCCAATACGTCGGCGATCTCTTTGATGTGTGCGTAGCTGTTGAGCCAATCTTGCTGCGCCATCATGTTCAAAGCGAAGTGCGAATCGGGTGGTAGGTCGTGCAGTCGGCCTTGGATGTGGCGATAGACTTCGTTGCAAAATTCATCCAGCGGACGGTGATGTAGGTCAGCCCAATGTTTCGCCAGCAGGTGGTCGTAGAACACATCCACCAGCACGCCGGCATAACGTCTGCGCTGGGGTGAGACACGGGTGCGGCTGCGACAAAAAGCGGGATGGGTCTCGGCGTGTTCATCGATGGCACGATGCAGAGCGACGCCCTTGGCGAGGTCGGGCGGCAACGTGCCGGGCAAGGTTCCTTTGATCCAATCTCCCACCACTCCGCCCACGATCAAAGCGGGAGAGTCACCTGCAAGTAGCGCATGGGCGAGGAAGTTCACGGTGGATTTCGGTAAATATTTTTCTGTCTACGCTTTCTAAGCATCCGCCAGCCAGCAACAAATCTAACTCACTTCGCCATCCACATAGAACCACCGTCCATCCTCACGCACGAAACGACTCACCTCATGTAGTCGATGCGCGCGACCGTTCACTTTGTAGCGTGCAACGAATTCGACGAGGGCGTGGTCGGCATCTTGTTGCTCATGGCGCTTCACTTCCAGTCCTATCCATTTCGTCGCTGCGTCAGCCGCTAAGTCCAATGATGCTGGTCGTGTGGAGGTGTGCCATGTGGCTAACAAATACTTCTCTTTCAACAAGGTGTAGGCGGTGTAGCGCGAACGCATGAGGGCTTCGGCGGTGGGTGCAGCTTCGTTGCGCTCGATGAAAGAAGCACAGCAAGCATCGTAGGATTTGTTGCTACCGCAGGGGCAGACAGGCGCTAGTTTTGCCATAGAGGGGGTTCCTCCATCAGTGCGATCTGCTCACGTAATTCGAGGATGCGGTTCTGCCAATAGATCTGCGTGTTGAACCACGGGAAGGCTTGCTTGAAGGCGATGTCATCCCAGCGCCGCGCGAGCCATGCGGAATAGTGGATGAGGCGCAAGGTGCGTAGTGCTTCGATGAGGTGCAGTTCGCGCGCATCGAACTCGCAGAAGTCTTCGTAACCTGCCAGCACATCGCCCATCTGCCGCACACGATCTTCGCGTTCACCCGAGAGCAACATCCACAGGTCTTGCACCGCAGGTCCCATGCGGCTGTCGTCGAAGTCAACGAAGTGCGGGCCTTCATCTGTCCACAATACGTTGCCCGCGTGGCAATCGCCATGCAGACGTAAATGCTTCACGTCACCCGCCCTATCGAAGCAATGGCGCACGCCATCCAATGCCTGTTGCACCACGCTGCGATACGCCGCGTCGATGTCGCTTGGGATGAAATTGTTCGCCAATAGGAAATTGCGCGGCTCGATGCCGAAGGTGTCGATGTTCAAAGTGGGGCGATGCTGAAAATCCTTAGTCGCACCGACTGCGTGGATACGCCCGAGGAAGCGGCCTAGCCATTCCAAAGTGTCACGGTTTTCTAATTCAGGCGCGCGTCCACCATGTTTGGCGAACACAGAGAATCGGAATCCATCGAAGTGATGCAGCGTCGTGCCATTGATCGTTGATGCAGGAACGACGGGGATCTCACGCTCTACCAACTCTTGCACGAAAGCATGTTCTTCGAGGATGGCTGCATCGCTCCAACGTGCAGGGCGATAGAACTTGGCGACCAGCGGCTTATCGTCTTCGATGCCGACCTGATACACACGGTTCTCGTAACTATTGAGGGCAAGCAGACGACCATCGCAACGCAAGCCGATGCTCTCCAGCGCGTTGAGCATGGTGTCGGGGGTGAGGTCGGCGTAGTTAGGTGTGGTCATGCCCGACACCCTACTTCATTTCTTTCTACGCTGCACTTCTGCAAGACCCAACGCATCCCACCCGTCATATCCCAACTTGCGCATCGTCTCGATGTTTTTTTCAAATATCTGCTCTGCTTCAGGAAAGGCGGCGACGGCCTCGTCGATGCTCTCTTCACGCAAGATATGCAAGGTAGGGTATGGCGAACGATTGGTGAAGTTGGTGATGTCGTCCAACTCCGTTTCGGCGAATTGATATTGCGGATGCATGCTCGCGACTTGTAGCTCACCTGCGAGGTCGACTTCTTCCAATGCTTCGTCAACGACTTCGAGGAAGTCGTTGTAGTCGAGGAAGTCGGTCAGCACATGAGGATGGATGAGCAGGATGGTGTCGATCTTGTCGCGGCTGGCCTCGGCCAACACTTCGAACTCCTTCATCACATCGGCCAGCAATTCTTCTGGCGCTTGCGCGGCGCTCACCACGTAACGTATCTGACCTTTGACATGCACGCCCTTGGCGAAGGGGCACAGATTAAGACCGATGACCGCCTTCTCCAGCCACAGTTTGGTGGCGGAGATGGCTTCTTCGTTAGTGACTGTGACCATTATCGACCACGCCCACCAGAACGATGCTGAGCACCCGATGGCACTGGGCCACGGCCCGCACCGGCTGGCTTAGGCGCACCTGCTGGTTTGCCACCACCGGTACGTGGTGCTCCGCCAGTACGGCCTGCTCCACCCGCACGCGGTTGACCGCGACCTTGGCCTTGACGTGGCCCACCTTGACCGCGATTCGAACCATTCAAGATCGGCTCTGCTTTGATGCGTGGATCGACGTCGAACCCTGGCACGTTCACCACGGGGATGTCGCGCTTGATGAGGCGCTCGATGTCGTTCAACAGTTTCTTTTCGTCGATACACACGAGTGAGCTGGCTTCGCCGGAGCTACCTGCACGGCCAGTACGACCGATGCGGTGCACGTAATCTTCCGCTACGTTAGGCAACTCGTAGTTCACCACGTGAGGCAGTTCGCTGATATCGATACCACGTGCAGCGATGTCGGTCGCCACCAACACTTGTAGCTTGGCTGTCTTGAACTCAGCTAACGCACGTGTGCGCGCGGCTTGGCTCTTGTTACCGTGGATCGCCATCGCGGGGATGTCGTTCTTGTTCAAATGGTCGGCGAGGTTGTTCGCGCCGTGTTTGGTGCGTGTGAACACCAACACTTGGAACCAGTTGTTCTCTTTGATGAGGTGCGTCAGCAACTCACGCTTGCGCTCACGATCGACCGGATAGACGCGTTGCTCGATGAGCTCTGCCGTCTGGTTACGACGGGCGACTTCGATGAGTGCAGGATCAGTCAGCAGACCATCCGCCAACAACTTGATCTCGTCGGAGAAGGTCGCGGAGAACAGCAGGTTCTGACGCTTCTTAGGCAACACAGCAATGACGCGCTTGATGTCACGGATGAAGCCCATGTCCAACATGCGGTCGGCTTCGTCCAACACGAGGATCTCAACGTGAGACAGATCGACTGTCTTCTGTTGCAGGTGATCGAGCAAACGACCTGGCGTCGCCACCAAGATGTCCACGCGGCCATGCAATTGTTTGATCTGTGGATTGATGTTCACACCGCCGAACATCATCATGGATTTGAGTGGCAGATGTTTGCCGTACATGCGCACGCTCTCTTCGACTTGAGCGGCGAGTTCACGTGTGGGTGTGAGTACCAATGCACGGATATGACCTTTACCGATGACTTGCTTGTCAGCGAGGCGTTGCAACAAAGGCAGTGTGAAGCCAGCGGTCTTACCTGTGCCGGTCTGCGCGCCGCCCATGAGGTCGCCGCCTTTCAGAATGACAGGGATAGCCTGTGCTTGGATAGGAGTTGGTTCTGTATAACCGCGCTCGGTGACGGCGCGAACGATTTCTGCGGACAAGCCGAGAGATGCAAATGACATGGTGTTTCTTTCTTTAATACAAACGGCCTGTCGTTCTATTTAGAACGCCAGTCTGAGGCTGAATGAGGTGGGGACTACGTACCGGAATCGGCGGCAATCACTAGACTGAAACGAGATTGCGGCGCGCATCTTAACAGAACGCGCCGCAACACATACCGAATAAAAACGTCGCGAGGAAGGTCAGATGCAAGGCGCACGGAACGCAGCAACCGAGACATACCACTTAGGTAGGCGAGGGTGCGAGTACCGCGCAACGCCGCAGATGACCTCCGCAGTAGTTTTTAGACGTTGAATAGGAAGTTCATGACATCGCCATCTTGCACGACATATTCCTTACCTTCGACGCGCATCTTGCCCGCTTCTTTTGCGCCATGTTCACCCTTGAATGCGATGAAGTCAGCATAAGAGATGGTCTGTGCACGGATGAAACCTTTTTCAAAGTCGGTATGGATGACACCAGCAGCTTGCGGTGCGGTATCACCTTTGTGGATGGTCCATGCGCGCACTTCCTTCACACCTGCAGTGAAGTAGGTTTGCAGACCGAGCAGGTCGTAACCCACACGGATAAGTTTGTTCAAACCTGGCTCATCCAAACCAAGGTCGGCGAGGAATTCAAGTTTGTCGGCATCCTCAAGGTCGGCCAACTCTGCTTCGATCTTTGCGCACAAGGCAACGACGGGCGCACCTTCTTTGGCAGCGTGTTCACGTAGACGATCCAAGTGCGGGTTGTTCTCGAAGCCATCTTCCAACACGTTGCCGACATACATCGCCGGCTTGATGGTAAGCAGACACAGTGGCTTGATGAGTTGCTTGTCGTCGTCGCTCAGGTTGAAGGTGCGTGCTGGTTTGCCTTCGTTCAGGTGCGGCAACAGTTTTTCCAAAACAGCGACCAACTTGATCGCGTCTTTGTCGCCGGATTTGGCTTTCTTACCGTCACGCTGGATGGTGCGCTCGACCACGGCCATATCAGCCAGCGCCAACTCGGTGAGAATGACTTCGATGTCGGACAGCGGATCGACCTTGCCTGCGACGTGCACGACGTTCTCGTCGTCGAAACAGCGCACGACGTTGACGATGGCATCAGTCTCGCGGATGTTGGCGAGGAACTGGTTGCCCAGACCTTCACCTTTGGATGCGCCCGCGACCAGACCTGCGATGTCGACGAACTCGACGATGGCCGGTTGCATGCGTTGCGGATTGACGATCTTCGCCAACTCGGCCATGCGCGGATCAGGCACTTCAACGATGCCGACGTTCGGCTCGATGGTGCAGAAGGGATAGTTCTCCGCCGCGATGCCCGCTTTGGTGAGCGCATTGAACATGGTGGATTTACCCACGTTAGGAAGACCGACGATACCGCACTTGAGACTCATGTTTGTTTCCTTGGTTAGTTGCTGTGCAGCTTCAACATCGCTGCTTCCAGCTTGCCTTCGATGATGAGTGGTGCGACGTCTTGTGCGCGTTGCACTGCTTCATCGATCAATACTTGCTCTTCCTTACGTGGTGCATTCAACACGAAGTTCACCACTTCTGCCCTGTCGCCCGGATGACCCACACCGATGCGCAAGCGCCAAAACTCCTTGCTACCAAGATGCGCGATGATGTCCTTCAAGCCGTTGTGTCCACCATGACCACCGCCTTGCTTCAGCTTGGCACTGCCCGGAGGCAAGTCGAGCTCGTCGTGCACCACGAGTATCTGTTCCGGCAATATCTTGTAGAACTGTGCCACTGCACCGACCGACCGACCACTCACGTTCATGAAGGTCTGCGGCTTGAGCAGATGCACTTCGTGGCCATGCAGATTGGTCTTGGCGATCAGGCCGTGGAATTTGCTGTCCGCTTTGAAGTTGGCGTTATTGCAACGCGCCAACTCGTCCACCCACCAGAACCCTGCGTTGTGGCGCGTGGCATCGTATTCTTTGCCGGGGTTACCTAGTCCGACGATGAGTTTGATCGGTTCGCTCAATGGGTACCTCTACAAATGAAAAACCCGCCATGCATCGATTGATGTCATGGCGGGCCGTTCTTGATGCAGATTACTTCTTAGCTGCAGGTGCGGCAGGTGCAGCGGCAGCAGCGCCTGCGGCAGATGCGGCTTCCGCTGCGGCAGCTTCTGCAGCGGCTTCAACGTGACCACGTGGCACTTGAACAGTCGCCACAGCGTCAGCCGCGTGGTGATGTGTCGCCACTTCAACGCCCTTAGGCAGCTTGACGTCAGACACGTGAACAGAGTGAGTGATGTCCAATGTGGTCAGATCGACTTCGATCGCTGCTGGCAGATCAGCTGCCAAGCAGACGATCTCCAATTCGTTCAACACGTGAGTGACGATACCACCGCTCAGCTTAACGCCAGGGCAGATCTCGGCATTGATGAAGTGCAATGGCACTTTCATGTGGATCTTCTTCTTCGCATCGACGCGTTGGAAGTCGATGTGTTGCACTTGCTGACGGAACGGGTGCATCTGGAAGTCACGCAACAGAACGGATTCTTTCTTGCCATCCAGTTCAAGTGTCAAAACAGAAGCGTGGAACGCTTCTTTCTTGAGTGCGAAATAAAGTGTGTTGTGATCGAGTTCGATCATGGTTGCGTCACCTGTACCGTAGACGATACCTGGGACCAGATTTGCTTTACGCAGACGGCGGCTCGCACCCGTTCCTTGCGCTTTGCGTGTTGTTGCGCTGATTGCTGTTGTCATTTCTACTTCTCCACTTCAATTTGGAGTCATCCGCGACCAGATGCTCCGGGTTATGCAGCCGCCAACATAGCGACTACGATGGTCAATCCACGAACAGTGAACTGACTGATTCTTCTGCGTTGATACGGCGCAACGTCTCGGCCATCAATTCAGCGATGCTCAATTGACGGATGCGTTTGCAGTTACGTGCCGCTTCGCTCAACGGGATGGTGTCGGTGACGACCAACTCGTCGATGGCCGATTTTTCCAAACGGTCGATCGCTGGGCCAGACAACACACCATGGGTACAGTAAGCGACGACGCGCTCTGCGCCCTTTTCTTTCAATGCATTCGCCGCTTCGCACAATGTGTTGGCGGTATCCACCATGTCATCCATGATCAAGCAGGTACGACCAGCGACATCACCGATGATGTTCATCACTTTGGCAACGTTCGGCTTAGGACGACGTTTGTCGATGATGGCCAAGTCAGCGTCCAATTGTTTTGCCAAGGCACGCGCACGCACCACACCGCCCACGTCCGGCGATACGACGATCAGGTTCTTGAAGTTGTTGCGCCACACATCCGACAACAGAATGGGGCTGGCGTAAACGTTATCCACGGGGATATCGAAGAAACCTTGGATCTGGTCAGAGTGCAAGTCCATGGTCAACACACGATCGACGCCGACGCCGGTCAGCATGTTGGCAACGACCTTGGCGGTGATGGCTACACGAGCGGAACGGGGACGACGGTCTTGGCGGGCATAACCGAAATAAGGGATGGCGGCGGTGATACGTGCAGCCGAAGCGCGGCGCAGTGCATCGACCATGACCATGATCTCCATCAGATTATCGTTGGTCGGTGCGCAGGTGGATTGCAGGATGAACACGTCTTTGCCGCGAACGTGCTCCATGATCTCGACCATCACTTCACCATCGGAGAAGCGACTGACGGTGGCACGACCGAGATGGATACCGAGGTGACGAGCAACGCTTTCCGCTAGTTTGGGATTGGCATTACCGGTGAAGACCATCATGTCGCCGGACATCGAACACCTCGCAAAATAAAATGGGCGCGAACGCCCATCACACACCGATTGAGAAACTGGCTGGGGAGGTAGGGATCGAACCTACGAATGTCGGAATCAAAATCCGATGCCTTACCACTTGGCGACTCCCCAATAAAACCTTATGCAGCAAAACTTCTTAGCGGGTGTTGTTGCAGACCTTTCGCGATGAAACCGCGCATATCGTCCGGCAACTGCTGCAATACCGCTTGTGCTTCCACTTCCGTAGCGAACTCTGCGAACACGCATGCACCGGAGCCGGTCATGAGTGCGGGAGCGAACTGTGCTAGCCACTCCAGATGGGCCTTAACCTCGGGATAAAGATCACAAGCCACTGCCTGCAGATCGTTTCCTAGCCTCAAACCACCCTCGTTACGCCCTACTCGAAAAGTTTGCCCTTTCGGAAGGGCGCGCATTGTCATCGAAATCGTATTTCGTGTCAATTCTGGGTGAGTGAATATTTGAGCTGTGGGCACATGCACGGGGGGGCAAAGCACGACGTACCACGTATCGGGCAAAGAATAGGCCTGTAACTGCTCCCCCACCCCCTCGGCAAAGGCGTTCTCGCCGAAAACGAACACCGGCACATCCGCCCCCAGACTCAGGCCTAACTGCATCAGGCGTTCTCGAGACAGGTCCAATTCCCACAGGCGGTTCAGCGCCAACAAGGTGGTCGCCGCATCCGAACTCCCGCCGCCCAAACCGCCCCCCATCGGGATGCGCTTCTCCAACTCGATATCCACACCTTGTTTACAGCCCGTTTCCTGCTGCAACAGCCGCGCCGCCCGCACGCAAAGGTCTTGCTCCGGCGGTACGCCTTCCAACGCGTTCACACGGCGCACTTCGCCATCATCACGCACCGTGAAATGCAGGGTGTCGTTCAGGTCGATGAAGCGAAACAGGGTCTGCAACAGGTGGTAGCCATCGGCACGACGTCCGGTGACATGCAAGAACAGGTTGAGCTTGGCAGGTGCAGGGCAACTCAACGACTTCACTGTGCTTCCCATTTGTCGACTTTGACGATCACGTCCAATCCCTCTCTGACCATATTGATCTCAAGCGGCAAGGCATCAACCTTGTTGGTCGTGTAACGCACATAGCGGATCTCCCAGCCTTGTTGGATCAAGGTCTCTAACTGACCATTCTTATTCCGCTCTTCCTTCGCGGCACTCTCGGGCGAGGGGTTGGCGACGATCCAGTAACGCAGATCGCCCAAGGGAACTGACCATCCAAGTGTCTTTTCCATCAACGATTCCGCGTCCGCTGCGGCGTAGTGTTTGCCATAGGCATCATCGAGCGTCGCCCCGTTGGCATCACGATAGATGCGCGCGGCGGTATAGCCCAAGGGCCCTAGCAAGGTGATGTCATCGTAGCCGCGATGCTGCCAATGGATGTCTGTCGCATCGTGGCGCATGCCGTATTTGACCGCGATGCGACCATTGAACGAGAACGGTGCATCAACGAAAGGTGCGCGCTGAATGGCGACGGGTGCAGTGGCACAGCCAGCCATCATCAACACTAAAACGAGCAGAAGAATACGCATAGGTCTTCCTTAAGGAATGAATCGTTTGATGACCGCTTGCAAGGTCTCGTTCTTCGGGTTGGCTTTTGCGTTCTCATTCCACACTTGCTGCGCGCCCGCTTGATCGCCACTCATCCACAGTGCCTCGCCCAGATGGGCTGCGATCTCAGGATCAGGATTGGCTTTGTAGGCACGACGCAAGAATGTGATGCTCTTGTCGTATTGGCCCAGGCGGAAGTAACCCCACCCCATACTGTCCACGATGGCGATATCGTCCGGCGCCAGCCTGTATGCCTTCTCTACCAACTCCATCGCTTCGGGGACGCGCACGTTGCGCTCCAACCAACTGTAGCCCAGCGCGTTATAGGGGTGCGCATTGTCCGGATCGACCTTGATGAGCTTTCGCAACAATTGCTCGAACACATCTGGCTTGTTCAACTTGTCGGCGATGAGCGCACTTTGGTAGAGCAACTCAGGTTCGTCGGGGAATTTCTCCAAGCCCTGCGCCAGCACCTTGAAGCTCTCTTCGTATTTTTTCGCTTCGCGCAAGAACTGCGATTCGATCATCAACAATTGGATGCGTTGCGAATCATCCTTGGGCTTGGTGGACTTCAATGCCTTGCGCGCTTCATCTAACTTACCCGCCTTGTTGAGCAAGTAAGCGACGCGCAGTTGTGAGGCATACAGATGTTCGCCACCTTTGATCTGACGATAGTGTTGCAAGGCCATCGCCTCGTCCTTCTTCGCCTCACCCAACTGCCCTAGGTAGTAGTTCAATGTGTTGTCGTCTTTGTCCTTGCCTTTGCTCGCCAAGGCCTGACGCAACTCTTGCTCGGCTCTATCAAGTTCGCCCAACTGCAACGAGATCATCGCGATGGCGAATGCCAACTCAGGAGAGCCAGGACGTTGTTGCAACAAGCGACCGAATTCCTCACGTGCAGGCACGTACTTCTTCTGTTCCAACAACATACGTGCATAGAACAGACGCACATCTTTCTTGTCGTCATGCGTCTCCAGAAATTTCTTCAGCAACGCAGCGCTAGCCTCTGGGTCTTTACGTTGCAAGAGCTGCGCTTCCAACACTACAGCGATGTCCCACTCGGGGCGCAAATCCACTGCTTCGTGCGCCTCACTCAAAGCCAGCTCGTGCTTGTTCGCGACCGAGGCCGATTGCGCCAACGCCCAATGTGCTTCTGGCACTTTGGGATACGGATGCGCGACTTCGATCAGCCAATCCAACGCCGCCGCTTTGTCGGGCACGCGTGCCAACAAGCCGTAGAGGTTCATGAAGGAACGGCCGATGTTCTGTGGGTCAGAAGCCAGCAACTCGGTGACGTGAGGTTGCGCTTCTTTCAACTTGCCACCGCTCAACAACAACGACACCAACATCTGTTTCGCCAACGGCGAGGTCGGCTCCAACTGTTGCCACAACTTGAAGGCCTCTACCGACTGATCGTATTGATGCGCCTCGAAGGTGAGCTGTGCTGCGCGACGTGCCACACGAGGGTCGCGTGTGGACTTGGCGAGATCGAGATAAGCCTGCGCCGCCAACTCGGGACGCCCCCGCTGTGCCGCGATGTCGCCCAACAAGAACTCGTACAGCAGGCGATCGGTCAGTGCCACATTGGGCAAATCTAACTTGGCTGGCTCTACGATCTGCTCGAGGTGTGACCTATCCGTATCCTCATCGACACTGGCGACTTGGACTGGGGCGGAAACAGATGCCTTTTGGGGCGCCTGTGCGCACGCAGTGATGGCGGGCAATAGAAGGAGCAACAAGTGCTGTTTTGTGAGGGTCATTTTTAAGGGGGCTTCTATAAATTCAAAGTTCTAAGCAAGACAAGGCGCGAACGAAAAATTGCGACGCGGCATATAAGTAATATGTAAGGAGCTATTTTTTGTGAGTAACGCAGTATTGCGACGAAATTTGGATTTATAGAAATCCCCGTAAGTGCGGCTTTGGTGCGAGGCGCTATATTAGGTTATATTCATCGCAACTCAAAACCCCAAACACAGCCCCACGATGTCATCTCCGACAACCCTTTCCGCACACGACCTGACTCGCTTCCATGGCAGCCGAAGCGTGGTGACTGGCGTATCACTTGAACTGCATCGCGGTGAAGTGCTGGGTCTGCTGGGGCACAACGGTGCTGGCAAGAGCACGACACTGCAAATGCTGGCCGGCGCATTGACCCCGACCAGTGGGCACGTCGAGGTGTGCGACTTCAACCTCGCCAAACAACCCGCCTTGGGCAAAGCCTGTCTCGGCTTTCTGCCGGAACACCCGCCCCTCTACAAAGACATGCGTGTGGATGACTACCTGGCCTTCGCTGCCAGACTGCATCGCGTCCCGCCAGCACAGATCACCGACTATCTGAACTTAGCCAAGCAACGCTGCGGGCTCTCCGACTGCGGCAAGAAACTCATCGGCACACTGTCCAAAGGCTATCAACAGCGCGTCGGTATCGCGCAGGCGATCATCCACCAACCTCCGGTGATCATTCTCGATGAACCGACCGTCGGACTCGACCCCACGCAGATACGCGACATCCGCGAACTCATCCGCGAGTTGGGCAACAACAGCAGCGTGATCCTGTCTACCCACCTGCTGCACGAAGTGGAGAACATCTGCGACCGCGTGGTGATCCTGCAACAGGGCAAGGTCATCTTCAGCGACACGACAGACGAATTGCGCCGCCATAGCGACATCGAATCGAGCTTCATCCGGCTCACCGCCATGCCTGCGGAAGGAGTCACACCATGATCCGCACGCTCGCCAAGAAAGAGTTGCACACCCTATTTGTCGCGCCCTCGACCTGGTGGATGCTCGCCCTGTTGCAATTCATCTTCGCGTGGTTCTATCTAGCGCGCATGGATGACTACCTGCAAGTACAAGCGCAACTGGCACAGATGGACAGCGCACCCGGCGCTACCATCTCCATCGCCGCCCCACTCGCCAGCGTGCTCGCCATCGTGCTGATGATGTTGATTCCGCTGTTCACCATGCGTCTCATCGCCGAAGAGCGCCGTAACCAAACTTGGATATTGCTTACCACTGCCCCCATCTCTGCAACAAACATCGTGCTGGGTAAGTACCTCGGCCTACTGGCCATGCTCACTATCATCATCGCGGCCTGTGCCGTGATGGTGAGTTCTCTAGCCTTGGGCACAAATGCCGACTTCGGCTTGATCGCGGGGAATATCCTCGGCGTGTGGCTACTTGCCGCCAGCTATGCCGCTCTCGGCCTCTTCTTCTCATCACTCACACGCCAACCCGTCGTCGCCGCATTCGGTGCAATGGCCGTGTCTTTCGGATTGTGGATGTTGGAGATGAGTAGCGGCGCAGTGCGTGTACTTTCGCCCAACGTACATTTCCAGAACTTGAACGTCGGCCTCATCAGCACTGCCGACATCGTCTATTTCGTGTTGTTCATCGTCGGTTTCTTGTTGCTCACCATCGAACACATCCGCCGCGAACGGGGAGGTGTGTGATGACCAAGTCCAACATGCGCCACTTACTTTTCTTTGTTTTGCTCCTCGCCAGCATCGTTGGTATCTATCAACTTGCCGCACGTTTCCCTGCACAGTGGGATGCCACACAGAACGCGCTGAACAGCTTGGAGTCGGGCAGTGCCGATGTGCTGAAACAACTGGAGGGCCCGCTCAACATCACCGTGTATGTCACTGAACAAGACGCCAAGCAAGGCGACGTACGCAAACTGGTGCGCGAATTCATCTCGCTCTATCAACGCTACAAGTCCGACATCAGCCTCACCTTCGTCGATCCAGTGAAAGAACCGGAAGCTACACGCAAGTCGGGCATCCAAGGCAACGGCGAGATGGTGGTGGAATTCGCGGGACGCAAAGAACACATCACCACGCTCAATGAACAGACGCTGACCAGCGCCCTGCTTCGTTTGGCGCATGGCAAAGAGCAGATGTTGATGTACGTCAGCGGCCACGGTGAACGCAAACTGGATGGCGGCGCCAACCATGACCTTGGCGAGTTCGGCCGTCGCCTAGAGCAGAACGGCTACCACATCGCATCGCTCAACCTTACCATCGCGCAAGACGTACCGGACAACGTCGGCGTGCTGGTCATCACCCAACCGCAGACGAAGCTCTTCCCCGGCGAGACCACTAAGTTGCTGCACCACATCGAACGCGGCGGCAATGTGTTGTGGCTGCTGGACGCCGAGCCTTTGCGCGGACTAGAGCCTATCGCCGAGAAGATGGACATCGTGCTCACACCCGGTGTCGTGCTCGACCCCGCCGCACAACAGATGAACGCACCAGCCGATTGGACTTTGGGAACAGGCTACGCACCCCACGCCATCACGCAGAACTTCGACCTCATCACTGTGTTCCCTTACGCACGTGCGCTGAGTACGGAAGATGAATCGACTTGGGAGCGCCACATCTTGGTCGAAGGTGCGATGAACGGCTGGGTGAGCACGACCGGTGCGGCACGCTTCGACAAGAAACGCGACATCCCCGGCCCAGTGAGCCTCGCCATTGCATTGCAACGCAACGTAGGTGAACGCGAGCAACGCATCGTCGTCGTGGGCAGTGGTAGCTTCCTCTCCAACGCCTACTCGGGAAACGGCGGTAATCTCGATCTCGGTATGAACATGATGAACTGGCTAGCGGGCGAAGAACGACTCATCACCCTCGCCCCGCACACTGCGAAAGATGGCGCGCTCACTTTGAGCAAGCGTGAACTCACCGTATTGAGTGCGACACTTTTGATCGTGATCCCGTTGCTACTCATCGCCATGGGTGGCTGGCTATGGTGGCGCAGAAGATAGATGCCTGAACTCCCCGAAGTAGAGACCACGCTGCGCGGCATCGCCCCGCATCTTCAAGGCGAAGCAGTCAGCGACATCATCATCCGCAATGCCAGCCTGCGCTGGCCCATTCCCAAAGGATTACCCAAGCTGTTGCGCGGACACACCGTGCGCGGTTTGCAGCGCCGCGCAAAGTACATCCTCGTCACCTTCGATCACGGCACACTCATCCTGCACCTCGGCATGAGCGGTAGCCTACGAATCCTGCCGCATGGCACACCACCCGAGAAACACGATCACTTCGATCTCGTTCTGAGTAATGGTGAGTTGATGCGCCTGCGCGATCCGCGTCGTTTCGGTGCGGTGTTGTGGCATGAAGGAGAGGTGATGGAGCATGTACTGCTGGCGCATCTCGGTCCAGAACCCTTGGATAACGATTTCGATGCGCAGTATCTGTATGACGCCATGCGCAAACGCAGTGCCCCCATCAAACTCGCCATCATGGATAGTCAGTTAGTAGTCGGTGTGGGCAACATCTACGCCAACGAGGCCCTGTTCCGCGCAGGTATCAAACCACAACTCGCCGCCAACAAAGTGAGCCGAGCACGTTGCGAGCGCCTAGTTCAAACCATCAAGGAAGTATTACGCGAGGCGATCGAACAAGGCGGCAGTAGCTTGCGTGACTTCATCCACAGCGATGGGTCGAGCGGCTATTTCCAGCAACACTATTTTGTCTATGGCAGAAAAGACGACGCGTGCAAACGATGTCGCACGCCCATCAAACACATCAAGCAGGGACAGCGCTCCAGCTTCTACTGTCCGCAGTGCCAGAAATAACGCTCACTTGTACTTGCGCACCAAGCCCACCAGTATGCCGAATATCTCCAACGTGCCTTGTGGATGGATCACGGGGTAGTCTGGATTCTCAGGACGTAAGACGAACTTTCCACCTTCCTTGCCCAAGGTCTTCAAGGTGAACTCACCATCCACGATAGCGACCACGATGTCGCCGACGTTGGCTAGGTTGCGTTTCTCCACCACGGCGAGATCTCCATCATGGATTCCCGCGCCGATCATCGAATCGCCCTTCACGGGAATCAAGGTGGTCTTAGAGGGAGTGTCGATGAGCATGTCATCGATGACGTGATAGTCGCCATGGGATGAACCCACCATGACAGGCATCCCTGCTGGCACCGAAGCATCTGCCACATGCCGCGCGAAGAAATTACTGGTCGGTATCCACATGCCATCGGGCGTACGTTCGACGAACCCCGCTTTTTCTAGGCGATCAAGAATGGCCTTCACCCACGACTTGGAAGCGATGCCGAACACATCACACAACGAGGCATAGGAAGGGATGCTCTTCCAGTCGGCGTAATAGTCTTGCAGCTTGGCGAGATACTCGGCATCTCGCGTACTAGATGGATTGGAATCGGTCATGGCGACACCTTAAACAGAACGAACGTGCTGAGCATCCTAAAGAACGAGCGTTCTGATGTCAAATGGTATGCGCATCAGTCATAGATGATCGTTTGATACACCACCTGTATCACCACCAATTCTTCCACACCGTCGGGGAGGGGCAACTTCACCGTATCATCCTCGCGCGCCTTAAGTAGCACTCGCGCTAAAGGAGATACCCAACTGATATGCCCCTTGCTGGCATCCGCCTCGTCGATGCCGACGATGCTGTAGGTGCGCTCCGCACCATCACCGTGGCACACCGTCACCGTCGCGCCGAAGAACACTTGGTCACACTCACCACGCTGCGCCGGATCGATCACCTGCGAGTTCTCCATACGCTTGGCGAGGAAGCGCAGACGGCGATCTATCTCACGCAAGCGCTTCTTGCCGTAGATGTAATCACCGTTCTCAGAGCGGTCACCATTGCCTGCTGCCCATGACACCGTCTGCACCAAAGCTGGTCGCTCCACGTCCAACAGGTGCATGTACTCCTGCTTCAACAGGCGGTAGCCATTCGGCGTCATGTAATTCTTGCTGCCTACTGGCAATGCAGGCAACGACGGTTGATCCTCGTCATCAGCGTCGTCATTCTCACGGGTGAAGGCTTTGCTCATGGCTCGTCGTGGATCCTTCGATGGGGAAATTGCGTGAAGAGACTCTGCGTAGGGTCACGCCTCGTTGAGTGCCTGTTTGACCGCTTCAGTAAAGGCTTTGGCATTGATCGGTTTGGTGATGTACGAGTCAAATCCGGCCAACAAGGCATTCTCGATATCATGCGCCATGGCGTTGGCGGAAACAGCATAAACGGGTATCGAACGGGTACGTTCGTCTTTGCGTAATCGCTTTAACGCTTCAAAACCATCCATACCTGGCAAATTGATGTCCAGCAGGATCAGGTCGGGGCATTTCTCGAACGCCAGCTCCAGCCCACGTAACGCCTCGTACGCTGAGTAGAACTGTACTCCCGGCATCTTGGCGATGAAGAATTCGACCAAGCGTAGATTGACCGGATTGTCCTCAATGTAGAGCACTGACTTTCCGCTACGCTCCTCTCGCATTGCGATCAACTGCGCCGACGTCTCATCTTTCTCCACGTCTATTGCGGCAGATGTTTTAGGGAATTCGACCCAGAACTGGCTACCTTTCCCCGCTTCACTTTCAAATCCGATGCGCCCGCCCATCAACTCGCTCAGATCTTTGGTGATGGTCAGTCCGATCCCCGTACCTTCGATGTTCAACCCTTCCACCCCCAGACGATTGAACGGTGAGAACACTTCCGCCTGCCTCTCTTTGGGAATCCCGCGTCCAGAATCAACAACGGTGATACGAACCCATCCCTGCTCATCTGTCGAGCAACGCACATGGACCGTACCGTTCGGTACGTTGTATTTGATGGCATTGGAAAGGAGGTTCAACAACACCTGACGCAAACGCACACGGTCCGCCATCACGGTGTGACGTTCGATGGAGTCTATCTCGGATACCAAACTTATCCCCGCTTTGGCAGTTGCCGAGTTCATCAGCGCCACGCTTTGTTCGACCACATCATTCAGATCCACAGGCTCGATAGAGAGCGTGACCTTGCCGGACTCGATCCGAGCCAGATCGAGTACCTCGTTGATCAATTCCATCAAGTGGTCACCAGCCTTATGTATCTCGGTGACGAACAACTTCTGGTCGGCACTCAATTTCTCTTGCCCCAACAATTGCGAGAAACCAAGGATCGCGTTCATCGGGGTGCGCAATTCATGGCTCATGCTGGCAAGAAAACTCGATTTGGCACGGTTGGCCTCTTCGGCCGCCCCAGTCGCTTTGCGCAACGATGCGATCAATGCGACCTGCTCACTGATGTCGCGCCATAGCACGATGACCCCTCCGCCCCCATCACGCGCCGCAATCTTTGCAACCGATAGCGAAACCGGTAAGACATCCCCATCCTGCTTCACGAACTGGCGCTCTAGCTGATTTTCCACGAAGCCGATGTCATCTAGGATGTCTGCTATTTTGTCGCCACCGCCCAACAGCAGATCGAATGGACGACCTAACAGATCGATCTCGCGGTATCCGGTCAACGCAACGGTAGTTTGATTGATGGAGCGGATGGTCAAATCCTCGTTCAACACGATCAATCCATCCACGATGGAACGGATGAGGCTATCCACGTAGCTCCTAGACACAGTGGATTCGCGCAATCTATCCACCATCTTATTGAACGACTGCCCCAGCACGGCGATCTCATCATGCCCCTTGATGGAGAGTTTCACATCCAACTCACCCGCACCAACGGCGGCCGCCGCACGTTTGATCCGAGCGATCGGTCTTGCGATATAACGCTCTGCCCACAGGCCCGCCATGAGGCCGATGATGAGCGCGAGGAAGCTCATCAAAAATATGGTATCCACGTACTGGTGTACGGACACGGAGGATAGTTTGGTGCTTTCTTCGAACTCATCGCGTTCCCGTTCGATCCAGCGATCTGCACTCGCGAGCACCGCCTCCTCAGCATCACTCATTGCCGCATTGACTGCCGCCAGTTCGTTGGCGCGATGCTGTCGCTCTTGCGCATCGAGTACCGTCTCTGCCGACTCAAGCAAGCGCAGTTGCGCCTCTTGCAGGCTTTCATAGAATTCTTTCTCGTCCGGAAATACCGTTTGCACCAAAGTATCCAGCTTCTCCAGAGAGCTTGCGGAAATCGACTTGTAATCGGTCAGTTTCTTTTCAAGCGCCTCTTTTTCATTCAATGCGATTTGTTTGGTTGTTTGTGAGCCCGAGTGGACGCTCCCTTCTCTTTCCAGGTAAGCAATTCGAGCAGTCGTCCCCACGATGCCTTCCGCCGCGAACTTTATGTCGGACAAGATAGCGATGTTCGGAAACAGTACTTCGGCTTTCTCCTGCACCTCGGTGGTGTAATGTTTGACGATCTGGATACCGAAGTACCCAGACCCCACCATCAAAAGTGCGATCAACAGATAACCAGAGATGAGTTTGAAGGCCAGTCTTTTCATTTCGAGTGTCAAGCGTGCGAGCGACGCTTTAGGGTTCCCTCTGTATGTTAGAAACAGCCATCGCAGTCAACGTTGCGTATTGCCACATGTTTGGTGGCCGGTTCTTTGGCAAACAAACGAGCCTGAGAACGATGCGAGTGTCGAACGCTCTACTCGCCCTTTAGAACGGGATGTCGTCGTCAAAATTATCGAAGTTTCCCTTGGCAGCGGGTGCCGCAGGTTTAGCGGCAGGCGCGCTACGTGCCGGTGCAGGGGAAGATTGACCTTGATTCTCTACCACTTCGAAGCTACCGCCACCAGCCGACTTGCTACCCAACATGGTCATCTCGTTGACGATGATCTCGGTGGTGTAACGGTCTTTGCCTTCTTTGTCTTGCCACTTGCGTGTCTGGATGCGACCTTCGACATAGATCATGGAGCCCTTCTTCAGGTACTCGCCCGCGATCTCGGCCAAGCGGCGATAGAACACGAGGTTATGCCATTCGGTGCGCTCTTGTTTCTCGCCGCTCTTGTCTTTGTAGTTCTCGGATGTCGCCAGCGACACATTGGTCACCGCTTCGCCGTTGGTCATGTAACGTGTCTCTGGATCTTTGCCCAAACGACCAATCAAAATTGCCTTATTCACTGACATCTGAAACCCCTTTCACTAGATATTCCACTCCGTCTTCATCGAAACCGCTGATCTCTACCTTGAGACAGGCGATCTGTTCGCTGGCGACGATCAATACTTCCCCGACACCGCGTAATTGTGCCAGAGACTGCTTCAATGTGCGCGCCTCCTCTTCAGACATCTCGCGCAGGTGGTACATCTTGGTCATCAACGGCTTGGGGGGTTGCATGCTAGAGGCGACGAACAGCCACAGCATCAACATGAACACGGCGAAAATGAGCACCGCATTGCCACCGTACACCTGCATCAACAACCCGCCCATGGCCGATCCGAAGAACGCACCCAAGAACTGCACGCTGCTGAACACACCCATCGCCGTGCCTTTGGCATCCAGCGGGGCGATCTTGCTGACGATGGAAGGTTGCGTGGCTTCCAACACATTGAACGCGGTGAAGAACACCAGCAGCGATATCGCCACCCCCCACACACTGTCTTGCAGGAATAGGATGCCCAACTGCGCCAGCGCGGCCACGCCGATGGAGGCCATGAACACCTGCTTCATCTTGGCTTGTTTCTCCGCGATGAGGATGGGCGGCACCATCAATCCGAAAGCGATAAGCATGACGGGCAGATACACCACCCATTGATGATGGATGTCCAAACCGTTCGCGCGCAAGATGAACGGCACTTGCATGAACACCGACATCAGGATGGCGTGCAAGGTGAACACGCCAAAGTCCATACGCAGCAGATCTTTGTTGCGCAACACGTCCTTCAACTTGCTGGTGTTGGCTTCGGTATCGGAATGAAAGCGCGTGATGGCAGGGTTGGGGATGAACCACACCACCATGGCGATGGAGACGAAAGCCAATACGCCGGTCAACGTGAAGATGCCGGACATGCCGATGAATTTGTACAGGATGGGCGACAACACCATCGAGATGGAGAAGGTGATACCGATGGTGATGCCGATGAGTGCCATCGCCTTGGTGCGATGCTCTTCGCGCGTGAGGTCGGCCGTCAGCGCCATCACTGCCGCATTGATCGCGCCTGCCCCCTGAATGACGCGCCCTGCGATGATCCAGTAGATGTCATCCGCCGAGGCTGCGATGAAGCTGCCCAGTGCGAACAGCAGCAGCCCCACGATGATGATGGGCTTGCGTCCATAACGGTCCGACAGCCAACCCGCCGGGATCTGCAAGATGGCTTGCGTCAACCCATACGCTCCCAGCGCGACGCCGATGAGGAAATGGCTGTGTCCACCCGGCAAGTCCTCGGCATACAGCGCAAAGATCGGCAGGATGATGAACAAGCCCAACATGCGCAGGCCGTAGATACTGGCCAAGCCGATACTGGCGCGGCGCTCGAAGGGGTTCATTGCGGAATCTGAAGCGGACATGAAGCTGAATTGGGTGACTTTTTGAAGGTGCGTATCTTAGCAGGTCGCCTTCCTTCTCGGACACCAACCATGTTGCATTCTTGTTCAGGTAACCCTAGTCGAAATACCCCTAAAGCAGTTTGGGGAAGCAGTGTTTTTCGCGTATATTGACGAGTCGTTTTTCGGACTCACTTTCCAGCATGGAATACATCAAGATTCGCGGTGCGCGCACCCATAACCTGAAGAACATCAGCCTCGATCTGCCTCGCAATCAGTTGGTGGTGATCACGGGGTTGTCTGGCTCGGGCAAATCCTCACTCGCGTTCGATACCTTGTATGCGGAGGGGCAGCGGCGCTATGTGGAATCGCTGTCGGCGTATGCGCGTCAATTCTTGCAGTTGATGGAAAAGCCGGATGTGGACCTCATCGAAGGTCTTTCCCCCGCTATCGCCATCGAGCAAAAAGCCACGTCACACAATCCGCGCTCGACAGTAGGCACCGTCACTGAGATCCACGATTATTTGCGTCTGCTATTCGCGCGCGCAGGCGATCCTTACTGCCCGCAACATGACATCGTTTTGCAGGCGCAATCGGTCGGACAGATGGTGGATCATGTTTTGGCTTTACCTGCCGAGACGAAAGTGATGATCTTGTCGCCCATCGTGGTAGAACGCAAAGGTGAGCAGGAGGATCTGTTCGACGAGTTGCGTGCGCAAGGTTTCGTGCGTCTGCGTGTGAACGGCAAGATCTGCGAGATGGATGCGCTGCCGAAACTGGCGAAGAACTCCAAGCACACCATCGAGATCGTGGTGGATAGATTGAAGGTGTCGCCAGACATCAAACAACGTTTGGCGGAATCGTTCGAGACAGCATTGCGCCACGCTGATGGGCGTGCGCTGGCAGTGGAGATGGACTCCGGCAAAGAGCATCTGTTCTCAGCCAAGTTCGCCTGCCCCATCTGTAACTATTCGCTGCAAGAGTTGGAGCCTCGCCTGTTCTCGTTCAACAGCCCGATGGGTGCGTGTCCGAAGTGCGATGGTTTGGGTGTCATCTCGTTCTTCGATCCGGCGCGCATCGTGGTCTTTCCCACACTTTCATTGAGTGCGGGCGCGATCAAAGGGTGGGACAAGCGCAATCAGTTCTACTTCCAGATGCTGGACAGCTTGGCGAAGCATTACGATTTCGATTTGGAACAATCCTTTGAAAGCCTGCCAGAGAAGATCCAGCAGGTCGTGCTTTACGGCAGTGGACGTGAAGAGATCCCTTTCCAATACATGAACGAACGTGGCAAGAAGATGACGCGCGAGCATGCCTTCGAGGGCATCGTGAACAATCTGGAGCGTCGCTACAAAGAGACCGACTCTCCAACCGTGCGCGAAGAGTTGGCGAAGTATCTGAACAGTTGTTCCTGCCCTGAATGTAAAGGCACGCGCCTGCGCGAAGAGGCGCGCCATGTACGTGTCGCAGAACGCGCCATCTTCGAATTGAGCGCCTTGCCGCTGAAGCAGGCACTGACTTTCTTTCAGAACGTGACACTACCTGGCAACAAGCAGGCCATCGCCGAGAAGATCGTGCAAGAGATCGCCAGTCGCCTCACCTTCCTTAACAACGTGGGACTTGAGTATTTGTCGCTAGATCGCTCGGCTGAGACCCTGTCAGGTGGTGAAGCACAACGTATCCGTTTGGCATCACAGATCGGCTCTGGTTTGACGGGTGTGATGTATGTGTTGGACGAACCTTCCATCGGCTTGCATCAGCGCGACAACGACCGCTTGCTGGATACGCTGAAGCGTCTGCGCGACATGGGCAACAGCGTGATCGTGGTTGAACACGACGAGGATGCGATATTGACTGCGGACTACGTGGTCGACATGGGCCCGGGTGCCGGCGAACATGGCGGCATCGTGATCGCACAAGGTACGCCGCAAGAAGTGATCGCCAACCCGCAATCCATCACGGGTGATTATCTGTCAGGTCGGCGCAGCATCGCCGCCCCCAAGTCGTATCGCAAGCCGGATAAGGAACGCAAGCTGAAGATCATCGGTGCGAGCGGTAACAACCTGAAAGATGTGACACTTGATCTCCCCGTGGGATTGCTCACTTGTATCGCGGGTGTGTCCGGCTCAGGTAAGTCCACACTCATCAACGACACGCTGTACAACGCGGTGGCGAAACATCTGTACGGCAGCAATGCCGAACCTGCACCGTATCGCGAGATCGAGGGCTTGGAGCATTTCGACAAGGTCATCAGCGTCGACCAATCGCCAATCGGACGTACTCCACGTTCCAACCCAGCAACTTACACCGGACTGTTCACACCGATACGCGACCTATTCTCCGGCGTACCCACTGCACGAGAGCGCGGCTATGGTCCAGGACGCTTCTCATTCAACGTGAAGGGTGGGCGCTGTGAATCCTGCCAAGGCGATGGCGTCATTAAGGTAGAGATGCACTTCCTGCCGGATGTGTATGTGCCCTGCGACGTGTGCCACGGCCACCGCTACAACCGCGAGACACTGGAAGTCCAATACAAGAGTAAGAACATCCACCAAGTGTTGAACATGACAGTGGAACAGGCACACGAGTTCTTCTCGGCCGTTCCCATCCTCGCGCGCAAGTTGAAGACATTGCTAGATGTGGGCTTGGGCTACATCACACTCGGACAAAGTGCGACCACGCTCTCTGGTGGTGAGGCACAACGTGTGAAGCTATCGTTGGAACTCTCCAAACGCGACACCGGACGCACCTTGTACATCTTGGATGAGCCGACCACGGGCCTGCACTTCCATGACATCGACATGCTACTCAAAGTCATCCACACCCTGCGCGACCAAGGCAACACGCTAGTCGTCATCGAACATAATCTGGATGTCATCAAGACGGCAGATTGGGTGATCGATCTAGGACCAGAAGGCGGGGATGGCGGCGGCATCATCGTGGCACAAGGCTCACCTAAGGATGTCGCGGCGAACAAGGACAGCGTGACGGGGCCATATCTGAAGAAACTGCTGAAGTGAAATATCGATCCCACATGTGCGGGATCGATAGAAACAACAAGGCCGGGATGAACCCGGCCTTGTGCTTTGCTTACTTATGCTTTGTCAGCTTAATCGCCAGCGACTTCAACTGGTTGAGCTTCTGCTGGACGGTCCATCAGTTCGACCAATGCCATAGGAGCATTGTCGCCCTTACGGAAACCGAACTTCAGGATGCGAGAATAGCCGCCGTTACGTGCTGCGTAGCGTGGGCCGAGTTCGTCGAACAGCTTGGTAACGATCTCACGGTCGCGCAGGCGAGCAAACGCCAAACGACGATTAGCCAAACTTGGGTTCTTGCCCAATGTCAGGATAGGTTCAGCGACGCGGCGCAGTTCCTTAGCCTTTGGCAGAGTGGTCTTGATGACTTCGTGACGCAACAGCGAAACAGTCATGTTGCGCAACATCGCCAAACGGTGGCTGCTGCTGAGATTGAGTTTTCTAAGTCCTAAACGATGACGCATGATTTTCCTCTTTTGCTTTCTGGCCTGGCGTTAACCAAGCGAGCTTTATTTCTCGGCTACTGCCGACCAGTTTTCCAATTTCATGCCCAGTGACAGGTCGTGTTCGGCCAGCACTTGCTTGATCTCATTGAGCGATTTACGGCCCAAGTTAGGGGTGCGCAACAGGTCTGCTTCGGTGTACTGAATCAGATCGCCGATGTAATGGATGCTTTGAGCTTTCAGGCAGTTCGAAGAACGTGGAGTCAACTCCAAGTCGTCGACTGGACGCAACAGCATCGGGTCGACCTTCGGTGCTTGTGGCTTCTCGACTGGGGCTGGTGTGCCTTCCAGTGCGGCGAACACAGAGAACTGCTCGACCAAGATGCGTGCTGCATAACGGATGGCTTCTTCTGGATCGATCGCGCTGTTGGTCTCGATGTCCATGATCAGCTTGTCAAGGTCGGTACGCTGTTCTACACGTGCGCTCTCAACTGCATAGCTGACGCGAGAGATCGGGCTGAACGAAGAGTCCAGAGCGATGTGTCCTACTGGACGAGTCGCGCCTGGTTGCTGGCGAGAGATGGCGGAAACATAACCGCGACCTTGCTCGACCTTGATCTCCATGTCCAACTTACCACCTGCAGTCAGGTGAGCGATGACGTGATTAGGATTGATGACTTCTGTATCGGCATCGACTTCGATGTCGGCAGCAGTCACTACACCAGCGCCGGATTTCTTCAGGTGCAGGGTCGCTTCATGCTGACCGTGCAACTTCAGGACCAGACCCTTGAGGTTCAACAGAATCTCGACTACGTCTTCTTGTACGCCGTCGATAGATGAGTATTCGTGCAACACGCCTGCAATCTTGACTTCGGTCACAGCGTAACCGGGCATCGAAGACAGCAAGATGCGACGCAGGGCATTGCCCAGCGTATGGCCGTAGCCACGCTCGAACGGCTCCATCACCACCTTGGCTTGTGTCGCCGAGATGCGTTGAACGTCAATGATGCGAGGCTTCAACAGATTATTGTTAGGCATATTCGACTCCGCGTGGATTACTTGGAATACAACTCGACCACGAGATGCTCGTTGATCGTTGCAGGCAATTCAGAACGTTGAGGCACAGCCTTGAATGTTCCTTTGAAGCCTTTGGTATCCACGTCGATCCACTCTGGGAAACCGCGTTGCTCAGCAGCTGCCAAAGAAGACTTCAAGCGCAATTGACCTTTAGAGGCTTCAGCCACTTCGACCACATCACCTGGCTTGACTGTGTAGGACGGGATGTTCACACGCTTGCCGTTGACCAGCACGCCGTTGTGGCGCACGGTTTGACGAGCTTCTGCGCGAGAACCACCGAAGCCCATACGATAGGCGACGTTGTCCAAACGAGATTCCAAGATCTGCAACAAGCTTTCGCCTGTGATGCCACGTGCCTTTTCAGCGCGCTTGTAGGTCAGACGGAACTGGCCTTCCAATACGCCGTAGATACGACGCAGCTTTTGTTTTTCACGCAACTGACCGCCGTACTCGGACTGACGGGAGTTCTTCTTCTGACCGTGTTGGCCTGGAGCGTAAGCACGACGCTCTACAGCACATTTTTCAGTGAAGCATTTCTCAGCTTTGAGGAACAGCTTCTCGCCTTCACGGCGGCACTTACGGCACTTTGCATCAAGATTTCTAGCCAAGATCTACTCCTTAAATACGACGCTTTTTCGGAGGACGGCAACCGTTGTGCGGTACCGGCGTGATGTCCGAAATGCTGGTGATTTTGAAACCTGCGGCATTCAGTGCGCGCACTGCGGATTCGCGACCTGGGCCTGGGCCCTTGATGCGAACTTCCAAGTTCTTCACGCCACATTCGACAGCAGATTTGCCAACCACTTCGGCGGCGATCTGAGCTGCGAACGGCGTACTCTTACGAGAACCCTTGAAACCCTGCGCGCCACTGGTCGACCAAGCCAAGGTGTTACCTTGACGATCGGTGATGGTCACGATGGTGTTGTTGAAGGAAGCATGAACGTGCGCGATACCTTCTGCGACGCTCTTCTTGACTTTTTTACGCACTTTCGTGCTGGGCTTTGCCATAGTTACTGTCCTCTACTAGATTACTTCTTCGCGCCAGCGATAGACTTACGCGGGCCTTTACGAGTACGTGCGTTGGTACGTGTGCGCTGGCCACGGCACGGCAAGCCGCGACGATGACGCAGACCACGGTAGCAACCCAAGTCCATCAGACGTTTGATGTTCATGGAGATCTCACGACGGAGGTCACCCTCGACTGTGAACTTCGCGACTTCGTCGCGCAGCTTTTCCATGTCTGTGTCGTTGATATCTTTGACCTTGGTGGTCGTCTTCACGCCAGCAGCTGCACAGATCTCCTGTGAGCGTGTGCGGCCGATGCCATAAATGGCAGTCAACGCGATCACAGCGTGTTGATGGTTTGGAATGTTTACACCGGCAATACGAGCCATGCAGCTACCCTATCGTTCAAAAAGTTGCGAATTCTATCATCCAGAGTCGATTTATCTCAATCAACCTTGGCGCTGTTTATGGCGTGGATCACTACTGCAGATCACGCGGACTACACGGTTGCGACGCACGATCTTGCAGTTGCGGCACACTTTCTTTACGGATGCTTGGACTTTCATTTGCTTCTCCTTGCTTCTTTCAACTTAATCTCATCACTTGGCGCGGAATACGATACGAGCTTTGCTCAAATCATAAGGCGACACCTCTACCGTTACTTTGTCTCCTGCAAGGATGCGTATGTAGTGCATCCTCATCTTGCCGGAGATATGACCCAGCACTTCAAATCCGTTCTCGAGTTTTACGCGAAAGGTCGCGTTTGGCAGAGTCTCTTCAACAACCCCCTGCATCTCAATGACGTCCTCTTTTGCCATTACCGTGCCAAGCCACCCTTAAAATTAGCTTTCTTCAACAGATTTTCATACTGATGAGTCATTAAGTAGGACTGCACCTGCGCCATGAAATCCATTGTTACCACCACCAGAATCAACAGTGATGTGCCACCAAAATAAAACGGTACGTTCCATTTCACCACCAAGAACTCTGGCAGCAAACACACTAGCGTGATGTAGATCGCGCCAATCAAAGTCAAGCGCAACATGATCTTCTCTACATACTTCGCGGTCTGATCACCGGGACGAATCCCTGGCAAGAACGCGCCGCTCTTCTTCAGGTTGTCTGCTGTCTCTTTCGGGCTGAACACCAGCGCCGTGTAGAAGAAGCAGAAGAATATGATTGCTGTAGCATAGAACAACACGTAGATCGGTTGTCCAGGTGACAACATGCTACTGATGTCCTTCAACCACGACATTCCCTCACCTGTACCGAACATACCTGCCAGCGTCGCTGGGAACAGGATGATGCTAGATGCGAAGATCGGTGGGATGACCCCTGCCATATTCAATTTCAAAGGTAGATGAGAGCTTTGCCCACCATATACCTTGTTACCTACTTGTCGCTTGGCGTAATTCACCAAGATCTTGCGCTGTCCGCGCTCGACAAAAACCACCAATGCCGTCACCAAGATCGCGCCAAAGAACAGCGCCAACACCAACGGAATCGAGAAAGCTCCAGTACGCGCCATCTCTAAAGTATTTCCAATCGCGCTTGGCAAGCCAGCCGCGATACCTGCGAAGATGATCAGCGAGATACCGTTACCCAAACCGCGCTCAGTGATCTGCTCACCCAGCCACATCAAGAACATCGTACCCGTCACCAAAGTCACGACCGTGGTGAGTTGGAACATCGGGCCTGGGTTCAACACCAAACCAGCTTGTGATTGCAACATCACAGAGATACCGAACGCTTGGAACAAAGCCAGAACCAAAGTGCCGTAACGTGTGTACTGCGTGATCTTGCGACGACCTGCATCGCCCTCTTTCTTCAACTGCTCAAGATGCGGCACTGCGATCGAAGCCAGCTGCATGATGATCGAAGCCGAGATATACGGCATGATCCCCAGCGCTAGGATCGTGAAACGCTCCAACGCGCCACCCGAGAACATGTTGAACATGCCCAAGATGCCATCCTTCTGCGTCTTGAACAGATCCGCCAATACGGTCGGGTCGATTCCGGGAACAGGGATGTGCGCACCGATGCGATATACGATCAACGCCAGCAACAGGAACCAGAGACGCTGCCCCAGATCACCGTACTTACCTTTTGCGACTGCTGTGCTCACAGACGACCTTATTCAGCGATGCTTCCGCCAGCAGCTTCCACTGCGGCGCGTGCACCTTTGGTCAACAGCAGACCTTGTAGCTTGACCGCACGTGTTATCTCACCAGCCAGCACGACCTTGGCGCTCAACGCATTCGCGTGAACCACGCCAGCTTGCTTCAATGCCAACAGATCGATAGTGTCGACTGGCAGAGCCTGCAAATCGGACAAGCGCACTTGCGCTGTATCGTTACGTGTCAATGATACGAAGCCGCGCTTAGGCAGACGACGTTGCAAAGGCATTTGACCGCCTTCGAAACCGACTTTATGGAAACCGCCGGAACGAGACTTTTGACCTTTGTGACCGCGACCCGCAGTCTTGCCCAGACCAGAACCAATGCCGCGACCGACGCGACGCTTGGAATGCTTGGCACCTTCGCCAGGTTTAATTTGATTGAGTTGCATTTATGCCTCGCACTTGACCAGGTAATACACTTTGTTAATCATGCCGCGTACCGCTGGTGTGTCTTCCAACATCACTGTGTGGTTGATGCGACGCAGGCCTAGACCACGCACGGTGGCACGGTGTGTCTGCTTGGTTCCGTTGGTGCTTTTCACCAACGTCACTTTCAATGTTTTTGCGAGTGCCATGATTTACCCCGTGATCTCTTCTACGCTCTTGCCGCGCTTTGCAGCGATCTCGGCAGGAGAATTCAATGACTGCAAGCCATTCAATGTTGCACGAACGACGTTGTAAGGATTGCTGGAACCGATACATTTAGCCAACACGTTACGCACACCAACCGCTTCGAACACAGCACGCATCGCGCCACCCGCAATAATGCCGGTACCTTCGGAAGCTGGCAGCATCACAACTTTAGCTGCACCATGACGACCGATCACCGCATGATGCAATGTTCCGTCCTTCAGGTTGACCTTGACCAACTTGCGGCGGCATTCTTCCATCGATTTTTGTACGGCAACTGGCACTTCCTTAGACTTGCCCTTGCCCATACCAATGCGACCATCGCCATCACCTACTACGGTCAGTGCGGCGAAACCCATGATACGTCCGCCCTTCACCACCTTGGTGACGCGGTTGACGTGGATCATCTTCTCGATGAGACCGTCGCCCTTGTCTTCTACTTGCTGATTCTTACCTTGTTTAGCTTGTGCCATGATTCACCCCAGATTAGAACTGCAAGCCATTTTCGCGCGCAGCATCAGCCAGCGCCTTGATGCGACCATGGTACTTGTGACCTGAACGGTCGAATGCCACTGCCGTCACGCCGGCGAGCTTTGCTTTTTCAGCGATACGCTTACCCACTGCCGCCGCTGCCGCTGCATTACCACCGTTACCGATGGTCTTGCGAACTTCAGCCTCAAGTGTGGAGGCGCTTGCCAAAATCTTGCCACCGTCAGCCGAGATCACCTGTGCATAGATATGCAGGTTGGTGCGATGGATCGCTAGGCGAATCGCCTTTTGTTCAGCGATTCTTGCTCGGGTCTTACGTGATCTGCGCAGACGCGCTTCATTCTTATTCAACATATCAACCTCGATTATTTCTTCTTGGTTTCTTTGAGGATCACTACTTCGTCGGAATAACGCACACCTTTGCCCTTGTAAGGCTCTGGTTGACGATATGCACGAATCTCAGCAGCAACTTGACCGACTTGCTGCCTATCGGCACCAGTCAATACGATTTCTGTTTGGGTCGGTGTAGCGACCTTCACACCCTTTGGCATCTTATGAACCACAGGATGCGAGTAACCCAGCGTCAGATTGACCGCATCACCGGCAGCAGCGGCACGGTAACCCACGCCAACCAAAGTCAGCTTGCGCTCGAAACCTTTGCTCACACCCGTGACCATATTGGCCACCAGTGCGCGGATGGTTCCGGATTGCGCATCAGCTTGAGCGGAGTCATCAGTAGCCTTGCACAACAGCTTATCGCCATCACGCTCAACTTTGACATCACCCTTCAACACTTGAGTCAAAGTACCCAATGGGCCTTTAACGGAGATCTTGTCAGCAGCAACCGTCACTTCGACACCAGACGGCACTACGATAGGATTTTTAGCGACTCTAGACATGATTCCTCCTTAAGCGACGATGCAGAGAACTTCGCCGCCGATACCATTGGCGCGAGCACTGCGATCCGTCATCAGACCTTTGGAGGTGGAAACGATCGCGATACCTAGACCGTTCATCACACGCGGAATATCTTCGCTGCCCTTGTAGACACGCAGACCTGGACGGCTCACACGCTGGATCTTTTCGATCACAGGACGATCAGCGTAGTACTTCAAGCCAATTTCCAACGTAGGCTTGCCATCATGGTCAGTGACCTTGAAGCCGTCTACATAGCCTTCGTCTTGCAACACTTTAGCAATCGCCGTCTTGATCTTCGAAGAAGGCATTGAAACCGTTATTTTTTCCGCCATTTGCGCATTACGAATGCGCGTCAACATGTCGGAGATCGGATCACTCATACTCATAGATTCACCCTTACCAGCTGGCCTTAACTACACCGGGAATTTCACCGCACATCGCGTATTCACGCAACTTGGTGCGCCCCAAACCGAACTTGCTAAACACACCACGCGGACGTCCTGTCAGCGCGCAGCGATTACGCAGACGCACTGGGCTAGAATCACGCGGCAACGCTTGCAATTTTTGACGAGCCGCAAAACGCTCTTCATCGCTCAACGACATGTTTGTCGCAATCGCATTCAACGCAGCACGCTTAGCAGCGAATTTCTTCACTACTTCACGGCGCTTTAGATCGCGGTTAGATACAGCTATCTTTGCCATTTTGCCCTCAGCCTTTCAATGGGAATTTGAATGCCAACAACAACGCCTTGGCTTCTTCGTCAGTCTTCGCAGTGGTTGTGATGGTGATATTCATACCACGCAACGCATCGATCTTGTCGTACTCGATCTCTGGAAAAATGATCTGCTCTTTGATGCCCATGTTGTAGTTACCACGACCATCAAAAGACTTACCGGAGATACCACGGAAGTCACGAATACGTGGAATAGCGACAGTCACCAAGCGATCCAAGAATTCGAACATACGATCACGGCGCAAAGTCACCTTGCAACCAACCGGATAGTTCTCGCGAATCTTGAAACCAGCGATAGATTTCTTAGATTTGGTCACAACTGGCTTTTGACCTGCGATCTTCTGCATGTCGGAAACCGCATGATCCATCACTTTTTTGTCCGCAACCGCTTCGCCCACACCCATGTTCAGAGTGATTTTGTCGATGCGCGGCACTTCCATCACAGACTTGTAGCCGAACTGTTTCATCAGTTGCGGCGCAACGGTCTTCGTGTAGTAGTCGTTTAAACGAGCCATTTATTACCCCTTACGCAATCACTTCGCCACTGGACTTGAACACGCGCACTTTGCGACCGTCCTCCAGCGACTTCACGCCAACACGATCCGCCTTCTTGGTGGACGCGTTATAGATGGCGATATTGGAAATATGAATTGGCTTCTCGATTTCCACGATGCCGCCAGTCGTACCCTTCACCGGATTCGGCTTCTGGTGTTTCTTGACTTTGTTGATGCCACTCACCAGCACAAACTCATCTGCGACGCTCAACACGCTGCCACGATTACCTTTGTCTTTACCGGCCAAGACGATCACATCGTCATTCTTTTTGATCTTGCGCATGATTTATCCTCGACTATCGCTTACAGCACTTCCGGCGCCAGGGACACGATCTTCATGAAGCGCTCAGTGCGCAATTCACGAGTGACTGGTCCGAAAATACGCGTTCCGATTGGCTCCAATTTGTTGTTCAGCAACACTGCCGCGTTGCCGTCGAACTTGATCAGAGAACCATCAGAGCGACGAACGCCCTTAGCAGTACGCACCACCACAGCGCTGTACACTTCGCCTTTTTTGACGCGTGAACGAGGTGCCGCATCACGGATGCTGACCTTGATCACATCGCCTACGCTAGCGTAACGACGCTTGGAACCGCCCAACACCTTGATGCACATAACAGAGCGTGCGCCAGTGTTGTCAGCCACATTCAAAACAGACTGCATTTGTATCATTTATCAATCTCCAACTTTGTCCGCCTGCGGCGGCTAGTTTTGGAACCCGTTCGGGTTAGGCCGCCGCAAGCGACGGTGAAACGAAGCCGCGCATTCTATTCAAACTTGCCCACATGCGCAAGCACTAAATGAAAAATTATGCTTCTTGAGCTTTCTCAATCAGCTTTGTCACGCGCCAAGACTTGGTCTTAGACAGCGGACGTGTCTCTTCGATAGTGACCACATCGCCTTGCCCGAACTCATTGTTCTCGGCATGTGCGTGGTATTTCTTAGAAACACGGACGATCTTACCCAAGACTGGGTGCTTGACCTTGCGCTCAACCAACACAGTGACGGTCTTGTCCATCTTGTTGCTGACTACTGTTCCTGTCAGCGCACGTTTCAGAGTGGTTTCGCTCATTGCTGCACACCTTTTTCAGTCAATACTGTTTTTACACGCGCGATGTCACGACGGACTTTGCTCAACTGACTTGTATTGCTCAGTTGTTGCGTCGCTAATTGCATACGCATACCGAACTGCGCCTTATTCAAGGACAACAGTTCTGCTTGCAGATCGGCTACCGATTTGTTCTTCAGTTCACTCGCCTTCATGATCACGCCCCTACCTGTCTAACTACAAATGTCGTGGCGATCGGCAATTTTGCAGAGGCCAACAAGAACGCTTCGCGCGCCAACTTCTCATCCACACCGTCCATCTCGTACAACATCTTGCCTGGACGAATCTCGGCGACGTAGTACTCTGGATTCCCCTTACCGTTACCCATACGGACTTCGGCAGGTTTCTGCGAGATCGGCTTATCTGGGAAAATACGAATCCAGATACGACCACCACGTTTGATGTGACGAGTCATCGCACGACGTGCTGCTTCGATCTGACGAGCAGTCAAACGACCGCGCGCAACGGCTTTCAGACCGAACTCACCGAAGCTCACTTTATTGCCGCGAGTCGCAACGCCGGTGTTACGGCCTTTTTGCTCTTTGCGGTACTTTCTTCTAGCTGGCTGTAGCATGTTTAGCTCCCGACTTTCTTACTTTCTTTTCTGGCTCAGCCGCAACTGGTGCAGCGACTTCTTGCTGTGAATTTGCATCGCCCTTGTAGACCCACACCTTGACACCGATGATGCCGTAGGTCGTCTTCGCTTCGGAGAAGCCGTAGTCGATGTCAGCACGCAGGGTATGCAATGGCACACGGCCTTCGCGATACCACTCGGTACGTGCGATCTCGATACCGTTCAGACGACCACCGCTCATGATTTTGATGCCTTGAGCACCCAGACGCATTGCATTTTGCATAGCGCGCTTCATCGCACGACGGAACATGATGCGTTTTTCCAACTGCTGAGTGATGGACTCGGAGATCAGTTGAGCATCGATCTCAGGCTTGCGCACTTCTTCGATGTTCAGACCAACGTCAGGTAGCCCCATGCGCTTCTTCAACTCGTTACGCAGATGCTCGATGTCTTCACCTTTCTTGCCGATCACCACACCAGGACGTGCTGTGTAGATAGTGATCTTGGCGTTCTTGGCTGGACGCTCGATGACGATCTTGGAGACACCAGCGCCTACCAACTTCTTCTTCAGGTAGTCACGGATCTCGATGTCTTTGAGCAACAGCTCAGAGAAGTTCTTGCTGTTTGAATACCACTTGGATGTCCAGTTCTTTTGGACGCTCAGGCGAAATCCGATTGGATGAATTTTCTGACCCATGGCTTAGCTCCCGACGATGATCGTGATGTGGCAAGACTGCTTCTCGATGCCTGTACCACGGCCTTTAGCGCGTGGGATCATGCGTTTCAGAGAAGTGCCCTTGTCCACGTAAATGGTGGAGACTTTCAACTCATCGATATCAGCACCGTCGTTATGCTCGGCGTTAGCGATCGCGGAATCCAAAGCCTTCTTGAGGATGCCACCGGCTTTCTTTGGGCTGAAGGCGAGGATGTTCAGCGCTTGCGCAACTGGAAGGCCACGGATCTGGTCAGCGACCAGGCGTGTCTTCTGTGCTGAGATGCGAACACCACGAATGACTGCTTTTGTACTCATCATGTCTCCTTATTTCTTGGCGACTGCTTTTTTATCAGCAGCGTGACCTTTGAAGGTGCGAGTCAAAGAAAATTCACCAAGCTTGTGGCCAACCATGTTCTCGGAAACGTAGACCGGTACATGTTGTTTGCCGTTATGCACAGCGATGGTCAAGCCGACGAAGTCAGGCAACACGGTAGAGCGACGCGACCAAGTCTTAACTGGACGCTTGTCGTTGGTTGCGCGAACTGTCTCTACTTTCTTCAGCAGATGCAGGTCGACGAACGGGCCTTTTTTGATTGAACGTGCCATATCTAATTACCCCTTAAGCCTGAAAACGACGGCGAACGATCATGCCGGTCGTACGCTTGTTGCGACGTGTGCGGAAGCCCTTAGCTGGCACACCCCATGGACTGACTGGGTGACGACCTGCTGCGGTCTTACCTTCACCACCACCGTGTGGGTGGTCGACTGGGTTCATCACCACACCGCGCACGGTTGGGCGGATACCGCGCCAACGATTCGCACCGGCTTTACCGATGGAACGCAGAGAGTGTTCGCCATTACCGACTTCGCCCAAGGTTGCGCGGCAATCGATATGCACCTTACGGATCTCACCGGAACGCAGACGCAATTGAGCGTAGCTGCCTTCACGCGCCAACAGTTGCACGGAGGCACCTGCGGAACGCGCCAACTGAGCGCCTTTGCCAGGCAACATCTCGATCGCATGGATGGTGGAACCGACTGGGATGTTACGCAGAGGCAAAGTATTGCCAGCCTTGATCGGCGCTTCAGAACCGCTGATCAATTGCGCACCCGCAGAGATACCCTTAGGAGCGATGATGTAACGACGCTCACCGTCCGCGTACACCAACAAAGCCAAGTGTGCCGTACGGTTAGGGTCATACTCCAAGCGCTCAACTGTTGCTGGAATGCCATCTTTGTCACGCTTGAAATCAACGAGACGGTAATGCTTCTTGTGTCCACCACCCATATGACGGGTAGTGATATGACCGTTGTTGTTACGGCCAGCGGTACGTGTCTTCTTTTCCAGCAAAGATGCTTCAGGTTTACCCTTATGCAGCTCTTTGGTGACCACGCGCACAACGGCACGTGTACCGGGAGAAGTTGGTTTTAGTTTAATCAGTGCCATGTTTTACCCCTGCTCGCTTGCGGCAAAGTTGATCTCTTGACCCGCTGCCAGACATACGTAGGCCTTCTTCCAGTCTTGACGACGACCGATAGAGCGACCGAAACGTTTTTGCTTGCCTTTGACGTTGCTGATCTGCACGCTATCAACAGTGACATTGAACAACTTCTCGACAGCCGCCTTGACTTCTGGCTTGGTCGCGTCATTCACGACACGGAAGATCACCTGCTCGTTCTTCTCCGCAACGTAAGTTGCTTTTTCGGAGATCTGTGGAGCCAGCAAGATGTTCAGCAAACGCTCTTCATTGAATTTAGGTGTGCTCATGCCAGCAACTCCTCGATTTTTGCGATCGCACCGCGTGTCACCAGAACGTTGGAGAAACGCACCAGACTGACTGGGTCAGCTTGATGAGCTTCAACCACCAATACGTTTGGCAGATTGCGCGAAGACAGATACAGGTTCTCATCGATGTTGTCAGTGATGATCAACAGGCGTGCGTCTTGCAGACCCATGCCTTTGATCTTGTCAGACAACAACTTGGTCTTAGGTGCCGAGACCGACAATGTGTCGATCACGCTCAAACGACCTTCGCTCACCAGCTTGGAGAAGATGGAAGCCAGACCAGCGCGATACATCTTGCGGTTGATCTTTTGTGTGTAGTTTTGATCTGGGCTGTTCGGGAAGATCTTACCGCCGCCGCGCCACAATGGGCTGGACGCCATACCTGCACGAGCACGACCTGTACCCTTTTGTGCGAATGGCTTGCGGGTAGATTTAGCGATCTCGCTGCGACCCTTTTGCTTGCTGTTAGCAGAACGCGCATTGGCTTGATAAGCCGTTACCAGCTGATGCACCAGTGCTTCGTTGTACTCGCGACCGAACAAGTCGTCGGATGCGTTCATGCTCGCACCGGCCTTGCCGTTTTCGTTGATGACTTTCAGTTCCATTATGCCCCCGCTTTCACTGCCGGACGCACGACCACGTCGCCACCAGGCGCACCAGGAACGGCACCACGCACCAAGATCAATTGGCGCTCAGCATCGATACGAACGATTTGGAGATTCTGCACAGTGCGCTGTACGTCACCCAAGTGACCGGTCATGCGCTTACCAGGGAACACGCGACCTGGATCTTGCGCCATACCGATGGAGCCTGGAACGTTATGCGACTTGGAGTTACCGTGGGTTGCACGGCCAGATTTGAAGTGGTGACGCTTGATGGTACCGGCATAGCCTTTACCGATCGTTACGCCAGTCACGTCGACTTTTTGACCGACTTGGAACAAGTCCACGCCGACATTACCACCCAAAGTCAAAGCAGCGAGCTGCTCTGGCGTAGCGGTGAATTCTTTCAAGATGCTGCCAGCCTCGACACCTGCTTTGGCGAAATGCCCAGCAGCTGCCTGAGTCACACGGCTTGCACGGCGCGTACCATACGCGACCTGCACTGCACTGTAACCATCAGTGGAAGCAGTTTTGATTTGGGTGACACGATTGTTGGACACGTCCAATACCGTCACTGGCAACGATGTACCGTCGTCAGTAAAGATACGGGTCATGCCAATCTTGCGACCGACAAGTCCTAAACTCATTTTAATTTCCTTTATTAAGGGGCCAACTTCAATTGGTTGGCCGATCCACACTGCAAATACTACGAACTACGAAACACTTGTACCGCTTAAAGCAATTACTGCAACTTGATCTCTACATCCACACCTGCCGGCAGATCCAACTTCATCAATGCATCAACTGTCTTGTCAGTTGGATCGATGATGTCCATCAAACGCAAGTGTGTGCGAATCTCGAACTGATCACGCGAAGTCTTGTTCACGTGTGGTGAACGCAACACGTCGAAACGCTCAATCTTGGTTGGCAATGGAACTGGGCCTTTGACCACAGCGCCTGTGCGCTTTGCCGTATCCACGATCTGCAACGCGGATTGGTCGATCAAACGATAGTCGAACGCCTTGAGGCGAATGCGAATTTTTTGACTTTGCATAATCTTCTCTTGCTTCTACGCGGTAAAACCGCTGGTTTAAAGAACGAAAACGCGAGGCCGCAGCCTCGCGAGGGCGCGCATTGTATCTTTACTCGATGATCTTAGCAACCACACCCGCACCGACGGTACGACCGCCTTCACGGATAGCGAAACGCAGACCTTCTTCCATCGCGATCGGGTTGATCAGCGCAACTGTGATCGACACGTTGTC
>Ga0172379_10001329_pt1 | contig 50197 bp, 41 predicted proteins | sample GrowelOW334metaG_FD_119756 | JGI IMG/M metagenome (GOLD analysis project Ga0172379, IMG submission 119756) | Groundwater microbial communities from an aquifer near a municipal landfill in Southern Ontario, Canada - Groundwater well OW334 metaG | ecosystem: Environmental > Aquatic > Deep... | reverse complement strand
TGGTTTATCGTTGGCATATTGATTTGCAAACTTACCGTAATATTTAGTAATTAACTCGCTTGTGACGGGTATTAACCTGCCAATTATAACATTTTCTTTCAGTCCTAACAAGTAATCTGTCTGACCTTTGATAGCGGCTGAGGAAAGAACACTGGTTGTCTGTTCAAATGATGCGGCCGATAACCAAGAGTCGGTGTGAATAGCCGCTCGAGTTATGCCAAGGATCGATACTTTTCCAGAGGCTGGTCTTTCGCCTTTTGATAAGACTCTTTTATTTTCTTCACCAAAGCGAATCTTTGAAACGACCTCATCTTTAATGAGTGAAGTATCGCCTTCGTCTTCAATAATAACCTTATCACTCATTTTTCGAATGATAACCTCAAAATGTTTATCATGAATAGCAATTCCTTGGGATTCGTAAACATCTTGGATTTCATCCAATAGATATATTTGGGCTGATCGCAAACCTTTAATGGCAAGAACATCATCGATATCGAGATATCCCTCTGATAAAGCTGTTCCAACGGTTATCAAATCGCCATCTTTAATTTTTAGCTTTTGAGCTTTTGGAATCGTGAATTTTTGTTCCTGAATTGTAGATTCCTTATTCAATGATGATATGGTAATATCATAAATTTCTTTTTCTGTGTCTTCGACAATGGCTACTTTACCGGAAATCTCGGCGATTGGGGAGACTATTTTTGGTGTTCTGGTTTCAAACAGTTCTTCGACTCTAGGCAAACCTTGGGTCACGTCTGAAATAACAATTCCTCCAAAGTGTCGGACTCTCATTGTCAATTGTGTGCCTGGTTCTCCAATTGATTGCGCAGCCATAACTCCGACCGGGACACCAATTTCAACGATTCTGTTGGTTGAAAGATCGGTTCCGTAACATTTTTGACAGACTCCATAAGGAGAAGCACAGTAAAGTGGTGAACGAACAGTGACCTTGGTAATATTATTTTTTTCTATTAAAGCAATTTTTTCGTTATCTATCAACTCGTTAGCTTTGATTATGACCTCTTTATTTTCATTGACCAAATCATTGAGAATAAAGCGATTCTTGATCCTTTCTTTGAATTTTTCACCTCGAGACATGGTTGTTGAAATTGTTAGACCTTCTTTTACCAAACAGTCTTCTTCACGGACAATCATGTCATGAGAAGTATCAACCAATCTTCTTGTTAGGTATCCAGCATCAGCTGTTTTTAAGGCTGAATCGGTCAAACCTTTTCGGGCTCCTCGAGCAGAAATCACATATTCGAAAATCGAAAGTCCTTGACGATAGTTTGATTTGGTTGGGACTTCGATAATTTTACCTAATGGATCAACAACCAAACCTTTCATAGCGGCTAATTGTTTTAGTTGTTCTTTTGAAGCTCTAGCGCCTCCCGATTTGATAATTATCTTAACTGGATTTTCTTCATCCAAGGCATTCCAAGTTTTATCAGCTAAATTTTCGGTAACATCGATCCATAGCTTATTTGAATATCGTCTTTTTTCATCAGAAGTAAGCAAGCCCTGTTCAAAATTTTTAGTGATCTTTTTAATCTCTTCTTCGGTTTCGTTGATAATTTTTGTTTTTTCAGGAATAATTTGACAATCAAAAATTGAAAGAGATAGACCACCGGCAATTGTTGAAGCCCAAAATCCAATTTCTTTTAATTTATCAATCAACTCTCCAACTTTTTCATTTTCAAAGATCTTCATGGCAGCAACAACAATGTTCTTTAAATCGGAGGCCTTGACTTCTTCATTAACAAATCGAAGTTCATTTGGTAGAGCTTGGTTAAATATTATTCGACCAACAGTAGTTTTTATTACTTTGCCACCAACTCCAACATTGATTGGTTGTCTCAATTGAATTTTTCCAACGGCCTGAAATCTCATTGCTTCATTTTCCGTGGCAAAAAACTTCAAATCTTCAATTTTTTCAGTATCCAAATGGCTATCAATTGTTGTTAGATAGTAACAACCCAAAGCCATTTCTTTATTTGGAAGAACGATAGGCGAACCATCCGATGGTTTCAATAAATTATGGTAAGGAAACATTCTTTGTTTGACTTCTTCTATAGCTTTATTTGATAAAGGCAAGAATACACCCATGGCGTCTCCATCAAAATCAGCATTGTATCCTGAACAAACGGCTGGATGAAGCTTTATAGCATTATCATCAGTAAGAACCGGATAAAATCCTAAAATAGAAAGCTTATGTAAGGTAGGAGCACGGTTAAGCAAAACCGGATGGTTTTTAGTGATTTCTTCCAAAATATCATAGACAACGGGATCCTTTTTTTCTAAGAACAACTTGGCGCTCTTAATATTTGGAGCCAATCCTCGAATTATTATTTCGTGCAATAGATATGGTTTAAATAACTCTAAAGCCATTTCGCGTGGTAAACCACATTGGTTAAGTTTTAATTCCGGCCCGACAACAATGGTAGAACGACCCGAATAATCAACTCTTTTTCCCAACAAGTTCTGTCTAAATCGACCTTGTTTTCCTCTTAAAATATCTGACAATGATTTTTGTACTTTAGTATTGGCTCCGGTAGAACGGCTTTTGCCTCGAGATTTTTGTAAATCAATTAACGAATCAACCGCTTCCTGAAGCATTCTCTTCTCATTTCTTAAGATAATTTCTGGAGCTCCAAGATCAATCAACTGTTTTAGACGATTATTTCGGTTGATAACTCTTCGGTAAAAATCATTTAAGTCGGAAGTGGCAAACTTGCCTCCTGGTAATTGAACAACCGGACGAAGGTCTGGTGGGATAACAGGTAGAACGGTGAGAACGATCCATTTAGGATCAATCTTTGCCTTAATAAAAGCTTCAAGAACTCGAGCTTTTTTAAGAAGCTTGTTTCTTTTTTCTCCCTTAGTTTCATTTAACAATTCCAAAGTATGAGCATATTGTTTTGGGAGGTCATAATTTGAAAGAATTTCATATAAAACTTCCGAACCCATACCAACATTTAAGAAGTCAGCTACATTATTTTCTTTAAAAAATAAGTAATCATCTTCTTCAATGACATCAAAAGGTCTTATTGATCGAGCTATTTTCAAAACTCTCTCAAAATAAGCTGATTTTTTGGTTTTTGTGTCAGTCTGTTCATTTGATAACAATTTTAGTTGTTCTCTTTTTTTGAATTCAACTTCTTGTTTCGCGATCTCCCATTGTTCTTTATGGGCGATCTTTTTCTCTAATTGTAGATATTGTTTCTCAAAATTATTATTTATTTCCTCTTCTTTTTTAACAAAATCTTCTTCAATTTTCTTTAATTCGGTTTTTTGAAGTTCATCAATCGCCTTCAGAGTCTTTTTTTGATTCTCTTTGTCAACTTCTTTTACTAGGTAAAGAGCGTAATAAATAATTCTTTCTAGGGCTTGTGGAGGAACGTCTAAAATAATACTTAAAGTTGAAGATGTCCCTTTAAAATACCAGATATGAGCAATAGGGGAGGCTAATTTAATATGCCCCATTCTTTCTCTACGGACTGCAGAAGTTGTAATCTCAACTCCACAGCGATCACAAACAATTCCCTTATAACGCATTCTTTTATATTTTCCACAGTAACATTCATAGTCTTTTGTTGGCCCAAAGATTCTTTCATCAAAAAGTCCATCTTTTTCGGCTCGGAATGTTCGATAGTTGATAGTTTCCGGTTTAATAACTTCTCCATGTGACCATTTGATAATGGTTTCAGGAGAGGCAAAAGTAATCCTTAATCCGGAAAAATCTACTGTGTTAATATCTTCCATAATTATTTTAATCTAAAATTTACTTGGCGTAATCAATTGATAATCCTAGGGCGTTTAATTCTTTGACCAAGACATGGAATGATTCCGGAACCGATGATTGTGGAATATCAATTCCTTTAATAATTGATTCAAAAGCCTTGGTTCGTCCACGGACATCATCACTCTTAATTGTCAATAATTCTTGCAAAGTGTATGGGACTCGATGAGATTCAAGTGCCCAGACTTCCATTTCTCCAAATCTTTGTCCTCCCAATTGTGATTTTCCTCCTAATGGTTGTTGAGTGACTAAAGAATAAGGTCCGACTGATCGAGCGTGGAACTTATCTTCAATCATGTGAATCAATTTGATGATATAGCTTGTTCCAACGAGTGCCTTTCTCTCATAAGGCAAACCCGTTTGTCCATCATATAAGGTTACTTTATTATCAATAGGCAATCCTGATTTTCGAAGTTCATTAGATATAAAATCTTCTTTAATTTTTTCAAAAACCGGGATAGAAATTGAAGTATTTGTGTGTTTGGCGATTACTCCCATCAGGTTTTCAAACAGTTGACCCAAATTCATACGGGAAAGAATAGAAAGAGGGGATAAGATTACGTCAACAGGTGTTCCGTCTTCAAGATAAGGCATATCCCAGGCTGGGAGGATCTTTGAAATAACGCCTTTATTTCCATGTCTTCCGGCCAATTTATCCCCGACGGTAATTTTTCGAAGTTGAGCGGTATTGACGATAATTCTTTGCAAAACACTTGGTTCGAGCTCATTAGGATCCTTTTTACCGTTAATAGTTTCTATATTGACGACTGAACCTCTTTTTCCATAAGGCATTCGGAGGGATGTGTCTTTTATGTCCTTGGCTTTTTCTCCAAAGATCGCTCGAAGTAATCTTTCTTCGGCAGTTAATTCTTTTTCACCTTTTGGAGCGACTTTACCTACTAGAACGTCTCCACCTTTTATCTCAGTACCGATAGTCACTAATCCCTCTTTATCAAGGTTTTGTAGAATTTCCTCACGAACATTTGGGATATCTCGAGTAAGTTCTTCCGGTCCAAGTTTAGTATCAATAACATCGGCGATAAACTCTTCCATTGTTATTGAACTAAGAATGTCTTCTTTAACCAAACGATCAGAAATAACAAAACCATCTTCGTACCCAAGTCCGTTTAATGAGGAGTAGGCAACCAATAAATTTTTTCCTAAAGCTAGATGACCCTGATCAGTTGAAGGACCATCGATAATTATTTCACCCTTTTTGATCTTTTGATCTTGACTGACTTTTGGTCTTTGATCGAAAGAAACATTTTTGTTTGTGCGGGTGAATCTTTCCAGGTTATATTCATAAGTCTTGCCACTTTTTCCTTTATAAATAATCTTTTGTCCGTCGACATATTTTACAACGCCGTCTTCATTAGCTTTTATTGTTCTCCCTAAGGCAATACTGACTTTTTCTTCCAGTCCGGTTCCAACAATTGGAGCTTCAGGATTTATCAAGGGTACTGCTTGACATTGCATGTGCGAACCCATTAAAGCTCTTGAAGCATCATCATTTTGAAGGAAAGGAATAAGAGAGGCTGAGGCTCCCAATACTTGTCGAGGAGAAACATCTATTAGGTCAATTTTTTCAACGGGCACTTCGATAAGATCGCCTTCATGACGAGCTGTGACCATCTGATCGGTTAGATAACCTTTTTCATCAACATTAGCATCTCCAGAGGTAATATAATATTTTTCTTCATCATCCGCTTGTAGATAAACAATTTCGTTTGATATTTTTACTTTTAATTTTCCACCATCTTTTTCCTTAATAATTTTTTTGTAAGGAGTTTCCAAAAAACCGTACTTATTTACTTTAGAATAAAGAGCCATGTAAGTAACAACGCCAATATTAGGTCCTTCAGGACTACGAATTGGACAAATTCTTCCATATTGAGAAGAAGAAATATCTCGGATTGAGAATGAAGCTCTTTCTTTTTCAATTCCACCTGGTCCACCGACGGTAATTCTTCTTAAATTATCAAGTTCTGACAATGGATTTGTTTGGTCGACGATCGTTGAAAGTTGACTGGTTCTATAAAAAGAATTAATTGCCACAATCAATGGTTTTGAATTGACAACTTGGCTTGGTACGACGTTCAATTCTTCTCCAGATATCAAACTCATTCTTTCCTTTATTTCTCTTTCAACTCGGACCATTCCGACTCGAATTCCATATAGGCTGATCAATTCTCCGACTGTTCGAAGTCTACGATTGCCTAGATGGTCGATATCATCAAATTCACCTTTACCTTGGGTTAAGGTTAATAGATATTTGATGGAGGCGATAATATCTTCTTTAGTTAATAAACGATTTTCTTTTTTTATCTCAATATTTAATCCTAGTTTTTTATTTATTTTATATCGTCCAACATCGGCCAATGAATATCTTTTTTGATTGAAAAGAAGATTATTGATGGTTTCATAAGCATTTTCCAAGATCAAAGGTTCACCTGGCCTGATTTTTCGGTATATCTCTAAAACAGCCTCATCTTTATTTTTTGTTTGATCCTTTTTTAAGGTAGGAATAAGGTATTTTTCAACCAAACTTCTATCAATATCACTAAAATAATTAATAATATCGTTTTCACTGTCGTTTTCAAAGACTTTGAGAAAAACGGTTGATAAAAATTTTCTTTTTTTATTGATCTTCATTTCAATTAACCCGTTTTTGTTAATTGTCATATCAAGCCATGCTCCTATATATGGTCTTATTTCAGCATTATATAAAGTTAATCCGGTTGTTTTATCAATTTCGGCGGTAAAATATACGCCTGGTGATCGAACAATCTGGTTGATAATGGCTCTTTCAATACCGTTGACGATAAAAGTTCCTCGATCGGTCATTTTTGGAAGATTGAAGAAATAAATATCCTGTTTTTTTTCAGTATTGGTTTTTTTATTAACCAATCGTAGTTTTAGATAAACAGGTGCGTCATAAGTTAACTTCTTTTTGTAGCACAGATCAATCTCGTACCTTGGTTCACCAAAATAAAGATCTTCGAAGTAGATGGTAAACTTTTTTTTCGTGTAATCGTCGATAGGAAAGAACTCATTAAAAATTTCTTTTAACCGGACATCAGTAAACTCAGCCCAAGAATTTTTTTGGACTTCTATCAAATTAAAGTCTTCAAGAAGTTCGTCTTTCTTTCCGAGGAACAAACTTTTGTGGGGTAAAATATTTGATTTAATAGTTTTGCTCATCGAGTAGATAGAAATAATAGAAATAATATTTTATTAACAACAAAAACCCCCGATATTGAAAGGGGAGTAAAAAAACTAATATATCATACAAAACGAAATAAGTAAAGTCAACTGGATTTAAAGAACTTCTTTTTGGCGGATTGAGGGTGGGAAATTTGATTTTTCATTTTTTCCAAAAGTGTGGTTAGGTTTACCCTTTTTTTTAGGTGTTTTTCTTTTTTTACCTCCGGATTTTTAATTGTAGGAACAACTTCTTTTCCATGGTCTCTTTTCAACTGTTTTAATAAAGAGATCAATTGAACGCTGACAATTATTAACAAAACGGTTGTAATCGTTACCGCTGTTGAAAGTAATAGTTGAGTGGTGTCCATATTAAAGTATTCCCAATCGGACTTTTTCGGCAACCAGATTATTAGCTCGAAGTAATTCGTCGTGGGAAGTTCCTGCATCGATCCACCAATCGAAAAGATCGCATTCTAATGCTCCCTCCTTAAGGTAAAAATTATTAAGGTCAGTAACTTCCAATTCTCCTCGAGCCGATGGTTTTTGCTTTCGGATAAAATCAAAAACCCGATTATCATAAAAATAAACTCCGGTTTGAGCGATGTCGGATCTGGGTTTCTCCGGTTTTTCCTCGATTGAAATAACCTTACCTAATTTATCCATTTCAATGACACCATAATGTTTAGATTCCATCTCGGGCATCCTTATTCCAAAAATTATCGCTCCCTTATCCATTTTATTGAACCTATTTACTGTTGGTTTAAGGTCATAACTAAAAATATTGTCTCCCAAAATTACAGCCATCTTCTCACCTTGACTGAATTTTTCGGCAAGACCGATCGCATTAGCAATTCCGCCTTTTGGATTTTCTTGAACAGAATATTCTAATTTAACTCCAAATTCTTCACCTGTTTTAAGAAGAGCTTCAAATTGACCGGAATGATCGGGAGAACTGGAGATCATAATTTCATTTATTCCAGCTTTAACAAGTGATTCCAGAGGGTAATATATCATCGGCTTGTTATAGATAGGTAAAAGATGTTTATTTGTTACCCAAGTTAAAGGCCGGAGTCGAGTAGCCAATCCACCAGCAAGAATAAGTCCTTTCATAAAGATTATTTATCAGGGTAAAATAATAATTTTCAAAAGAAAAATTATTATAAACGCAATTAGGATATATTCTACCACAGTTTTTAAATGGAGCGTTTCATTGACAATGTGGTGATAAACGCCCCAAATGATGTAAAAAAAAGCGAAGCAAACTAAAATAACAAATTCAATAACTCGCTCTCCTCGGAAAATATTTAACAGAATTAAAAAAAATATCCCGGCTGTGATCAAAAGCAAATAATCAAATAAATGATTTTTAAGTTCCTTGGCAAAATGAGAAAAAAGTTTTTTAGTCATAGATCAGATAATCGCACCGATTGTAGACATGAATAGTCCAATCAGTATAAAAATTATAAATAACATATGAGCGGTATTTTTTCCGCCGATTCTGATGATATTAAATTTTGAAGCAAAATAAAAATCAAGTGCTAAAGCCAATAATAGGAAGGCCATAAAAATTACATTTAGATTAAAAGTAAATTTAAAGGCATTGATCTTAGGTTGAACGGCCACTGCCTTAACTTCAGGAATAGCTGGAACATTTTGAATTACTTCTTTTGCTTGAACTGAAGGTGGGGCAAATGGACCGGCCATAGGTTTCCCAAATTCTTGGACGACTAAAGTGGTTTGTTCTCCGTTTAATATACCGTTAACAATTGCGTACCCAACTTCCGTATAATCTTTTTTTAAAAGATTATCCCGGTGTGTAGTTGAGTTCATCCAAGCATCAACAACACCATTGCTAAACAAAAAATTTTTTGCCAAATTTTCTCCGGCGTATTCATATTTATAACCAGCCCCTAATATAAAATCCCATGGAGTTTTTCCGTCTGGTGAATAGTGCGACCAATAATTTTCGTGAAACATATTCTCGGCTTTTCTTTGAGCGGCCAAAGTTAATTCAGAGTTTATTGAAAGCGGAGGCAGGCTATTTTTTTGCCGTTGCTCGTTGGTTAGTTCATTTAATTTTTCAATACTAATGTCTGTGGCAAATCCCAATACATTGTGTAAACTCCCTTGCTTAAAAACCATCATCATTAAAAAGGCGACTACCAAATAGACTGTTAAAAAATCAGTATGAAGACTTTTGGCACGGAAGTTATTTGCTTCATGAGGAATGAAAAGACGGTGAATAAAAGTTTTTATTTTTTCCATACGATAATTTCATTTTAAATAATATTGAGATGATAGTCAAAAGGGAATAAGCATTGGCAGATTGTAATATATTATCATATATCCTATAATACACTTCTTATGAGCTTAGAATGGATTCAATCTCAACCGGGAACGTTGCCGTCAATTGGTTTTTATCAAATTGGTAATCTGCAGTTCTTGCAGAAATAAGTAGTATTTATTTAAACACAGACCAAAATGAAAGTGGGATATTAGATTAGGCCATAGAGTTAGAGCAATAAGGCATGAGTTTAGACAAGTAGCGATTAATCACGCAATTTGGCAAAAAACAGGTGTAGTTTATGCAACAAATATAAATTCGCTAATTAAAGAGGCATGTGCGGGTCCAGAAAAATATTATTGGCAAATGGCAGAAATACCTCTAATTAAAGCTGATGTCGATTTATTAGAAAAAACTGCAGATTTCTGGGGATGGTATGAGAGTCAACAGAAAAAATATAATTGTTATCAACCGTTTTTTGAAAGTCCAATAACTAAAAGCTTCTATTTAGATTATGTTTATAAAAAAGGAGATAGTAAATATTGGTTTGAGCAAGCTTTATTATTGACTAAAACGGATCTCAAGTTTGCTGTTTAGAGCTTTGGCGAGTCGTTTGAGGAATGAAAAGGTGGGGTTGGCGCGGCCGATTTCGAGACGGGAAATGACGGATTGCTTTGTCCCCATTTTATTTGCTAATTGTCTTTGGGTCATATTATTTTTAGCTCGACTTTTTATTAAGGCATCGATGAGGGTAAACTCTGGTTGAAGTTTGTCATACTCTGCTTTTATTTTTGGATTTTTTAAAGAATCTTTTAAAAATTTATCAAAACTTAGATGGTGTCTCATATAGCATATATGCTATATAATTCTCCTAGCTCTGTCAAGCGCAATTTTAATTTCATTATTCGGTGTTTTTTGAGTTTTTTTAATAAAGATATGAAGTAAATAAAATATGTTATTAAAATAAATATAAAAAATTCTAATTTGAGTTTTACCAGTAATTCGGAGTTCCCAAACATTATTAATTATTTTTTTAACATAGGGAGGTCTTATAAAAGGTCCATTATTATTGAGAAGTTTTATTAAAGCTAATATTTTAGCGTAAGTTTTTTCATCCTGTTTCATAATAAAATCTTTGACAGGATAATCTCCTCTTTGATTTTGGAAAAATTTAACTTGCCAGGGCATATTTGTTTAGAACTTTATTCTTAATCAAAATAGAGACGATAGCTAATAGGGAATAAAAAAAAGAAAGAAAACATAAAAGGTCAATTAAAGATTTATTACTAGAAGAGTTGATTATCGTTTTATCAGTTATCCCCAAAATATTATTTTTATTCAGATTACCTTGAGCGATACCAATGGGATAATTAACACTTCGATGTATCGATACATCGTTAGGGGTTGATATTTTTGTTGTAACGATTTTTATTGTAGGGGACAGGCATGCCTGTCCCGTACATGTTGATGCAATGATTGATGTTATCATCGGGGTTGGATTAATACACGGATTATTATCGGAATTTTTACTGGCTTCTTGGAGACAGAAGTCGTCTGAATCAAATGAAGTTCTTCCAAAAGTTTTTCTTTGCTCACTTTTTCCGTATTCAAAATCGTTTTTTAGATTTTTATTAAAATCTAATAATCGAACACTATCTCCACCGTTATTAAATATTGAAGACGTAAATTCAGTAACCCCAAAACCTTTTGCGTCAATCTCTAAAAAAAACATTTTTGGAGATGATCCGGCATTTTCCAAATCATCAATGTACCAATTATTCAGAGAAACTGGAAAATCATTATTATTGTAAATTTCCAGCCATTCTTTTTCACCTGAGGGTGGGTTAACCATGACTTCGGAAATATAAATATTGTCATAGGATTGCGGAATTGGCGATATTGTGGGTATCTGCGTTTTTGTTGGTGTTGGGCTAGTAGAGACGCCCAAATTGGGCGTCTGTATATCGGTTGGAGTCGGTTGAATCGGCGTTGGCGTCAGAATTTGACAAGCTGTTTCATTGGAATTTTTTTTTGTTAATGTATTTAAAACAAACCAACTTCCAATACCGTCAGGACATTTAACATAAGTTTTAGTTGGATCAAAATTGGCAGAATATGTGGCAATCTCAATTATTTCTCCGAGATTGTTTTTTAAAGATATTGTGTCGCCAGTATTATTCAAAACCGAGGAAGAAGTAGCTAAAACAAAATCAAGTGGCAGGGCGCTTTGTGTTGAGATTTTTATTTTATTGCCGGCTAAATCTAAAAGCTGGTATTGAGAAATATCGATTATCTGATCTTCGTCATTATATAGTTCGATCCATTCATATTCTCCCGTTGATGGAGCCGGATAAATCTCATTTAATTTTAAAGAAGCAAAAGCTTTTTTGCTAAAGACCATAATAACCAGCAATATGGTAATAATAAGCTTCATAGCCTAAAAGTAGTAAGAAGTATCTATATAGTCAACTGCTTATAACCTACAAAAGCAGTCTAATAAGCTGTCAAGAAGCTATAAATCTATCGATAGACTATGAGGCTATTTAAATGTTCCGTTTGAGCAAATATTTGAATAATGAGAGCTGAATTTTAGGTCAGGCCCGTAGATTGGATCGTTCATCATATAGTCATCGCCATCTTTTTTTGTGAGAACAACAAAATGACTTCCGCCGCTACTACAACCGCCAACACCAACGATCACATAGTTACCATTTGCTAGTTCTTGATCAATATTAACACCGCCATAATAACTACGGCCAGCAACTGATTTCCAAGGAAGATTCATATATGCAGTTGATCCATAGAAACGAGAGGGATCAGAAGCAATATCACCTGGCGTAACATTATCACCATAATGTTTGGCAATCATAGCAACAGAAGTTAGCAAACAACCAACATTTAAAATATTTTCGCTAGAATAACCAATGCTTTGGCTTGCCCAACGGGCATCTCTCTGTGAATAGTAAGACCCGTCTGACCCATTTCCAAATTGGTTAGCGCTAATTACTCCAGCACCAGCACTTGAAACGAACGACTTAAATCCGGCAAGCTGAGCTTGTGCTTGAGTCAGTAATCTTTGATAGGTAGTTTCATCGTTTTGAGTATCAGCTAATAGTGTTTGTTTTTGAACCTTTTGATTATCAAGTGATTGTTTTTGATAATTTAAAGTTTCGTTTAACTTATCCAATTCAATTTTTTTCTCTTCCCGTAGTTTTTTTTGCTCCTCTGCATTGGTTTTTGTTTCTTGGACAGTATAAAGTAATTTTTGATTGTTATCTTGAGCGGTTTTTAAATATCTGACTTGATTGAGAAAATCATAGGCGTCTTTATTATCTAATAGAAGAGAAAAAAGAGAAAATGGTTTTTTCTTATATCCAACTACGATTCTTTGAATAAGCTGTTTGGATAGATAATCTAGAGATTGGTCTAATCCCTCAATTCTAGAACCTAATAGATCAATCTCTTTTCCAGTACTTATAATTTTTTGTTCAGTTTGATTTATTTGCAAAGCTGTTAACGATATCTGAGTGTCCATATATTGGATTTGTGAAGATAAAGTGTTTTTTTCTTGCTTTAATTGTTGGAGTTTTGCTTGATACTCGCTTATTTTTTTTTCAAGATCAGACTTATCTTGTGCACGAACTGAGAAGATAACCAAGAAAAATAAAATAGTAAAAAATATTATTTTTTTAACCATGATCTAATTATACCTTCAGATATTTGTTAGTGGCGATATAAGAAGCGACGGAAGCAATAATGGCTCCGAAAAGAGAAATGGAAACAAAAACAATCGCAAAAAAAACATAATTTAATGGCCAGATCACCAGATTATAATTAAACACATCAACTGATAGGGTATTAATTTGCTTTAGATAAGACTGTAAAAACGGATTAAAGTAGAGGACCAAAAGAGAAAAAATGGCAAAGGATATCGTCGAGGCGGTTATTCCTAAAAACAAGCTTTCAAGAATATAGGGCTTTCTGATATAAAAATTAGTAGCTCCGATTAGTCTCAGAAGGGTGATCTCATCTTCCTTTAGGGCGATCTTGAATAGGATCATTGTCGTCAAAACAATGATTGACATGATGATCAAGTAGCTGAAAAATATAAGAACGGTTTTCCGAATCGTGTTGGTAAGAGTTAATAATTTATCAACAATGTCTTTTTCGTATTGAACATCACCAGGGGCGATATCACCTTGTTTTTTTAGATATTCGGCGATCTCCGGTAAAAAAATTGGTTTTTTTGCATAAATTTCAAGCGAGGGAGGGAGAATGTCGGCCGAAACCATTTCCAAAAGTAATGGGTTATCTTTATTCAGTTGCTTGTAAATATTAAAAGCCTCATTTTTTGAAATATACTTGAGGCTTAAAACTTTTCCAGAATTCATCAACTCATCCCTAATTTTAAAGATCTGGGTTTCCGGAGTCTTGATTTGGAAATAAACCGTTACTTGGGGTTTTGTTTCAAGATAGTTCAGAGTTCCATAAAGGAATGTCAGAGAAACAAATAATATTAAAGTCAAAAAAAGGGTAAAGAATAAAATCAAAAATGCTGATATCGACTGATAGGGTGTTCTTCTAATTGATGTCCATATTTCTTTCATAGTTCATATCCTCCTTTTCTTAAGTCTTTAATGATTTTTCCTTCTTTCAAAACCAAAACTCTTTTTTGAAATGAATTAACAATATCGGTATTATGGGTAGCAATAATAATAGTTTTTTTCCCTTCCAATTTTTTAAAGATTTTCATGATATCCCAGGAAGTCTTAGGGTCAAGATTTCCCGTCGGTTCGTCGGCAATGATAATATCTCTATTCCCAACCACAGCACGTGCAATAGCAACTCGCTGCAGTTCCCCAGCAGATAATTGAACGGGGAAAACAAATTCTTTTTTTGAAAGACCGACCAGTTCAAGAGTTTTTTTTACTTCATTTTTTATTTCCGAATGGTCGATACCAATTACCTTAAGACTAACAGCTATATTTTCAAAAATATTTTTATCAGACAAGACCTTGAAGTCTTGAAAAATGATCCCAATTTTTCGACGCAAGTTAATTTTTTGAGAAAAATTCTTATCGGTAACATCAAAATCATCAACAATGATTGATCCACTAGTTGGCTTCATTTCTTGTGTGATCATTTTCAAAATACTGGTTTTTCCCGCCCCTGATTGACCAACTAAAAATACAAATTGGTTATCATCAATTTCAAAAGAAACATCGTTTAAGGCAGTATTACCAAGAGGAAATTTTTTTGTGACTTTATCGAATGTTATCATTGTTATTTTTCTATTTCAACCAGTCCCACATCCATCAACCAACCGGCTTTTTGACCGGAAAAGGTTTGGCCCCAGACTTTTACTTTTTTACCAATATAAACGGACAGATCAACCGTACTTGAAGTCAAATAGGCATTTTGTGAAACTCCACCAGGGCGCTCAATATGAAAGTTTCCCTCACCATCTATACCACCTTCTCTCAAAATACCCTCAACGCTATCTTTAAATGTAGTTTTATCAACAATGCCAGCTGATTGGGAGGTGGCTTTAGTGTTGCTATTGACAACAGTAGTTTTTTTATTGAAGCGAGAAATACCAAAACCGATAGCCGATCCAATAATGACCGCCAAAGCGACAAAAGTCAGAAAAGAAACATAGGTAACCCCATCAACGTCTTTCGTCTCTAAAGTGTGGATTAAATTATTATTTTCCATATAGGACTAGGATAGCAACTTTGAAGAAAAATATCAAACGGTTAAACAGTTAAAACTTAAATTTTTACTTACTTTGTTTTAGGTAGGCTTCCACATATCCGTCAATCTCTCCATCAAGCACTTTATCAGTCTGGGTTTCTTCATAATCGGTTCTTAGATCTTTTATCAATTTGTATGGATGAAGAACATATGATCTTATTTGATGTCCCCATGAAGCCATGGTCTCCGTTTTAAATCCAGCGATTGTTTTTGCTTTTTTTTCTTGCTCTAACTTCCACAATTTTGCCCGTAAAATTTTCATGGCACTATCTCTATTTTTACCTTGATCTCGTTCGGTTTGACAGGTTATTATTATTCCTGACGGTTTATGGGTTAGTCGTACCGCGGTTGAGACCTTATTAACGTTTTGTCCTCCATGCCCTCCAGACCTATAAAATTCCCATTCGACTTCATCATCTCGGACACTGATTTCTTTATCTTCAATCATAGGCAGAACTTCAACTAATGAGAAAGAAGTTTGTCTAAGCTTATCGGCGTTAAAAGGTGACTGACGAACTAATCGATGAACCCCCGCTTCAGATTTTAGTTGACCATAAGCAAATTTTCCATAAACATTAATAATCGAACTTTTTATTCCAGCTTCTTCTCCAGCTACGCGATCAAACTCTTCAAACCTCCATCCTTTTCTTTCAAAATATCGCGTATACATTCTAAAAAGCATTGATGACCAGTCCATCGCTTCGGTTCCACCTTGGCCGGCATGAATTGAAAAAACAGCCCCACCCTGATCATATGGCCCGGAAAGAAAAAGAAGGATTTCGTATTTATCTATCAATGTTTTGGCTTCTTCAAATTGATTTTCACTTAGTAAAAATTCCATCATTTCCAAATCATCAATCTCTTTTTTTAAATCAGTGATTTTCTTCATCGTATCACCGGCAGATTTTGGATCGCTCCAAAATGACGCTTCATAACTTTTCTCTTCCAAAGTTTTTAATTCTGTTTTTTTCCCACCCAAATCCGCTTTAGATAGGATTGACTGATATTTATTTTTTAATTGTTCAGTATTAATTTCCATGGACCTAATTATATCACTTGAAGTCTGTGGCGAAGATTAAAATAAGATCAGAAGCCTCTTTGTCGTCAAGAACTGTGATTTTAGGTGAGGTTATATAATCCTTCAAATCATTTTTCATCATTTCACCTAACTGAGGAAAATCTTTTTTAACTTGGATTTCGGTTGTTACATAGTCAAAATTATCAGCATTATCGGTTAGGATTTCAACGTAACCTTTTTTTCTAAGAATTTCTTTTACTTCGGTAGCCTTGCCACGAACGCCAGAGCCGTTTAATATCTTTATCTTAATATCTTCCTTTTTAAAGTTAGGGGTAGGAGTAGGTGACGGAGGAGTGGCAGTCGGAGTAACAGAAATAGTATTTCTTTTAGTCAAAAAATCTGGCAGTTTTAAATTAATATTAAATTTGGAAATTAAAACAAAGAGCAAAAATGAAATAATAAATGAACTGACAAAAAGCAAAACTTCCTTTTTTGGCATTTTTATTTTTGGTAAAGAAGCTTTATTTCTATTTAAATTAACATTATGCTTTAGAAGCGAGAAACTTTTATTTTCTTCCGTTAAGATAAATGCACCAAAACAAACGTCATATGTCAAAATAGGAAATATTTTACCGTCCTTAGGAATTAACATCTTCAAATATTCTTCATAAAAAGTAGGAACAATTCGTTTTAAAGGATTGGTCCAGACACCAACTGATTTGGTAAAGGTGTCTTGGCGGATCGTGTCAGACTTTTCTCCGGAAATAATAATTCGATTAACTTTTTTCTTACCGGCCGCGATTTCATCAATCTTTGTTTTCAGGATATCGGCAACCTTATCTTCTTCTGAATATTTTATTGCTATTTTTTTATCATCGATCAGGCCGCAAGAATCAAACAAATAACCGTTTAAAACACCCTGTCCAAGTTCAGCATAAAAAATGGTTTCTTTTTTTTCTTTTCTGAGAGTTTTTTCAAATAATTTAAAATAGGCCATCGTATCGGGGACAATGGAAATTATTTTGAAATCAATCAAAGTAAGAGCCTGCTTAATATTAAGGAGAGTTTCTTGATTAATACCAAAATAAGTGACAACTTTTTCCTGCTCTGATTCTTGGACAAAATAGTCACTAGCAAGATCGGCATTATCAACCGGCAAGATTGACCTGGCCTTATCGGAGATAAAAGAATTAAGGGCAGAAGCAGCTATATCTGAGGGGACGGTGGTTCGAAAAAAACTGAAAAACTCCTGTGGCAGGATTAGACTGACTTGATTATCAGCGACGGGCTTATTGGACGAAGCGATCACTTCTTTGATGGCCGAAGCTAAAAGATCGACGTTTATTATTTTTCCTTTATCGATCAAATCCGATTCATAGGTTTTTTGATTATAAAGAGTTTCCTGCTGCCCTAGGAGAGTTTTTTTCAGGTAAAGCAGTTTGATTGTGTTTTTATCTAGATAAAGATAGATCATATATAAATACAATATAGAAGATTAAATATTAAATATCAAATATAAATTTTTTTCTCCTCAAGCGTTTTTAGGCTCCAAGTGATAGAATATACTCGATGGATAATCAGATTGAGGAAATTAAGCGAAAGATTGACATAGTCGAGTTTATTGGCAATTTTATTACTTTAAAAAAGGCTGGCCGTAACTTCAAAGCCGTTTGTCCGTTTCATCAGGAAAAAAGCCCATCGTTTGTTATCTCTCCAGATCGAGGGATTTGGCATTGTTTTGGAGCCTGTGGAGAAGGCGGAGACGTGATCAAATTTTTAATGAAATGGGAAAATATTACCTTTATTGAGGCTCTAAAAGAGTTAGCTAAAAAAACCGGAGTTAAATTAACGCTGAATAAAATTACCTTTGAGGATAAGATTTGGCAAAAAAAAGAAAGATATATTGAAATGAATCAGTTAGCCAGCGAATTTTTCCACTATATTTTAGATAAATCCGATTTTGGAAAAAAAGCCTCGGAATATTTAAAGGCACGACTTTTAAATCAATCGATTATTGATAAATTCGAGCTCGGTTACTCTCCATCTTCTTGGGATTCTCTGAAATTATTTTTGAAGAAAAAAAAATACGAAGAAGAAGAAATGTTTGAAAATGGTTTATTGGTCAAAAGCGAAAGAGGTAGCTATTACGACCGGTTTCGCGGTCGTTTAATGTTTCCTTTAAAAGACAGTCGCAATAATGTGCTGGGTTTTTCCGGACGGATATTGTCAGGTAGTGAAAAAGAGGCTAAATATGTCAACACTCCGGAAACACCAATTTATCATAAGCGCGAATGTCTTTTTGGAATTAATTTGGCTATCGAAGAGATCAAAAAACAAAAAAATGTTTTCATCGTCGAAGGTGAGCTCGATATGATCACCCCTTATCAGCACGGATATTCAAATTTTGTTGCCATTAAGGGTACAGCTTTAACCCTCGAACAGTTAAAGTTACTAAAACGTTATACAGATAAAATAACCTTGATGATGGACGCCGATGTTGCCGGTATTGAATCGATCAAAAGGGGGATCGATGAGGCGGAAAAATTTGATTTTGAAATAAGGGTAGCAGTGATTGATTTTGCCAAAGATCCAGACGAAGCGCTTAAAAAAGATCCAGAAAAATTTAAAAAAATAATCACCAAACCAATACCTATCTATGATTTTTTGATCGAAACAGCCCAAAAAAAATATCCGGAAGAATCAGCTTTTGCCAAAAAAAAGATCGGCGAAGAAGTAATTCCGATGGTTGAAAAAATTTCCAACCCGATTGTTAGAACTTTTTATATAAAGAAATTGGCCGGTATCCTAGAGGTTTCTGAAAATACAGTTGAAAATCTGGTAATCCAATTAAAAAGAAAAAAAAGTCAATTATCACTTAATAAAATTAAATACAGTAAACCGGTTGAAGACAGTCGTGAATTGACTATAGACAAATATGTTTTAAGTGTGGTTTTTCAAAGCGAAGACCCAAATAAAATTTATCGTAATGTTTTTGAAATTTTAAAACCGGAATATTTTTTGCATCCCTCATATGAAAAGATCAGCCGCTTATTTTTTGAAGAAATAGAAAAAAATAGCAAAGTGGACATAAATCATTTTGGGAAAAAATTAGCAGATGAATTGCGTCCGATATTTGATGAGATATTTTTATTTGCTTCGACCGATCATAATCTATCGAATGAAAGTCTTGACAGGCTGATCATCGAAATAAAAAGATACTATTTCAAACGGGAAATAAAGAAGATCCTTTCGGAAGAAGACACTGAAGAAAAGAAAAAACAATTGAAAATAATCTCAGAAAATTTAAAAGAGGTAGAAAAAAAGCTAATTTCTTTATAGAATAGTAGAATCTTATGATAAAACACCACCTACCCAGATCTTTAAAAGAGTTAATCAATCAAGGAATTGAGGACGGATTCTTAGTTCAGGACGATATTTTGTTAGTTCTTCCCAATCCGGAAAAACACATAAAAGAAATTGACGGATTTTTCGACGATGCATTAAAAAGGGGGATTGATATCTTCGAAACAATTTCAACTAGAGACGAAAGCGAGTCACAAAAAACTGTTGAGGAAATTGAGAAAGAATTGGAACATTTGGTGGTTCTCAAACATGGGGAATCGCTTGACCCGATAAAAATGTATTTAAAGGAAATTGGAAAAACACCTTTGCTTAAGTTCGCCGACGAAATTGATCTTGCAAAAAAATATGAAAAAGGTGATAAAGAAGCAAAAGATAAATTAACAAAGGCCAATCTACGTTTAGTAGTTTCGATCGCTAAAAAATATTTAGGAAGGCGATTGTCATTTTTGGATCTAATCCAAGAAGGAAATAAAGGTTTAATTCGAGGCGTGGAAAAATATGATTGGCGACGGGGTTATAAATTCTCCACCTATGCCACGTGGTGGATCAGGCAGGCGATCACAAGGGCAATTGCCGATCAGTCAAGAACAATAAGGATTCCCGTTCACATGGTCGACCATATCAACCGTTTTTACAAAACCCAAAGACGATTAACTCAGAAGCTTGGTCGCGAGCCCACCGTTAAAGAAACCGCAAAAGAAATGCTTATGACGGTTCCGGAAATTGAAAATCTAATGAAGATTTCCCAACAGCCAAGATCGCTGTCGACCCCGGTCGGAGATGATAAAGAGGCGACTTTAGAGCAGTTTGTTGCTGACACTAATCAACCCTCTCTTTATGATAAAGTTTCCCGGGAGCTTTTGAAGGATGCCCTAAACAAAGTCCTTGAGACTCTGTCACCAAGAGAGAAAAAAGTATTAATGATGAGATTTGGACTCGAAGACGGAAAACCAAAGACACTTGAGGAAGTTGGAAAAGAGTTTAAAGTGACACGAGAAAGAATTCGTCAGATAGAAGCTAAAGCTATCCGTAAACTAAAACATCCGACCCGTGCAAGAAAATTAAAAGATTTTCTGGAATAATGGTCTTATGAAGGACAAAAAAATTACTTCGACGCAGAAAGCACTAAATCTTTGGGCGGTAATTCTTATCGTTTGGAGTATTTATAGAACTTATTTAAAACTTCCTGAGTGGTTTGATGAATTTATTGCCAAGCCAGTTGTATTTGTTTTACCAATCATAATCTATGTTAAATCGGTAGAAAAAAAAGAAATTTTTTCAAGTTTATTTATCAATAAAAACTTTAAAAACTTTGTCAAAGAATTTTTTATTAGTTTCGGAGTGGGCTTAATTCTTTTATTAACAGCTTTGCTTTCCGTTTATCTTAGATTCAAAAAAGTTGGTCTATTTGGTCACTTTCCCAGTTTTAATCAATTAGGATTGATAGTATTAACCGCATTGGCAACAGGGATAACCGAAGAAATCCTTTCCCGTGGTTTTGTTTTAAAAAGACTTTACGCGGAATCAAAAAATGCCTATTCTTCAACCTTTTTTGCCAGTATTTTGTTCTTTTTTTTGCACGTTCCTATTCTTTTTGCCAGCAGTAAAATCAATGGAAGTATGCTTTTGGTGTTTATGGTGACAGATCTGCTTTTGAGCATGGTCAACGGACTAATAATGATTCAAAGAAAAAGCCTGACGGTCCCGATCTTAATTAACACCTTTTATAATGTTGTTATTGCACTTTCTTTTATATAAAAAATTACTTCATTCCCAATCTCAATTTTTTTAGTACCAATTTTTTCGGCTTCTGAAAAGTCATCAGGAAAACCTATGATCACATAGTTTTTAATGTTTTTATCGTTTGGCAAATCAAAAATAAATTTATCGAACTTTTCTACTTGACCAAAACCATATTCGTCGGGAGAGGACAAATTTGACTCTTTTTGATATTTATCGGGCGGGTATTGAAGATAAAAAAGTAGGAAAATATATGGTTGTCCGTTTTTTTTAGTAATATAAAATTTATCATAACGATCGTAGTTCAATTTAATATAGTTAGCCAATTCTTTATAACCTGCTTGCCAACTACGAAGGACGACAGCTCTTTTTGGATAGTGATTTAAGTAAAAATCCCAAGAATAAAATATGAGTATTAAGTATAAAGTAGTTAGTATAAAGTATAAGAAAAGATTCTTTTTAGCTAAAAAATTGATAATCCCGTAAGAAGAAATTACGAAAATAGGAATAAAAATATAAACTGACCGGTTAATTGATTCTCCAGCCCAACTGAGGGAAGCGCTAATTGGTGAAAAAAGAAGCATTAATAAAATTAGAAAACGCCATTTTTCTTTGTTTTTGAATAAGTAATAAAGTCCAATAAAAATAAATAAATACTCAACTGGAGTAATAGGCGAAATTCCAGAGAATCCGAAACGAGGGTTTTCATCACCGTTAATAACTAGAAATTGCGGAGAAAAATATTTTAAATAATTTGAGCTCAAATCTTTAGCTCCGATAGTCAATTTGTTATATAGAAAATGGCTTCCACCTTCACCACGTAGTTCATTGATCTTTAATGAAAAACCTAGGTTATTAAAAAATAATAAGTTTTGAATTCGAGTTGGTTTATAGATAATATCAGTGATTCCAAAAAGAAAAATTATGGAAATAAAAATCAAAAGAAACAACTTAGCTAAATTTTTTTTGAATATAAAAAATAGGAATAAAAGAAAATAAAAACCAGCCCAAAGACGGGTAGAATGATAGCCAAAAAGAGCCAATAGAAAAGTAAAAACAAAAAAAGAAAAATTCAATACATTTTGTTTTTTTAGAAGTCTTAAAAATAAATAAAAAGATAAAGTTAATAAAAAGGCAGTCATATATCCTTCTTGTGCTTGACGGCCGAGAAGTTGGAGCCCAGGAGCAAAGGCAGACAAAAAAGCCGCTAATAAAGAAACATTTTTTTTATTAAATAATTCTTGAGTTAATAAAAACACTACTATCGGAAAGAAGAGGACGAACGGGAAGTTAACCATTCTAATACCTGTTTCTGTCAATCCGAATATTTTCATAAACGGAATTGCTAAGTAGGTTAAAAGAGGTAATTTATAATCGCCAAATGATTTAAATCGGAGCGGCATAAAATTTCCATATTGATCTTTACCGGTCTTTAAAATCGAGTAGGCATCATAGGCATTAGTTGCTTCATCAGCGTTTAAAGCCGGAGGGGAGACGTTCATCTTATAGAGAAATAAAGAAACAGAAAGAAGGGAGATTATTATTAACAAGATTGGCGTTAAATATTTTTTAATCATAACAATTTAAAAAAGCTCGACATCAAATTTTTTATCGGAAAACAACAAACCGAAAAAAATTCAATATCTTCGCTTTTAGTTAAATAAATCTAATATTTCCTTATCAGTTTTCTTAAATAATTTTACTGTCTTTTTTCTTTCTTGTAAAATTTTTGGCAATCTTATCAAGGCGTCAAAAAATCCTGGAAAGAAGATGAATTTTGGAATACTAAATAAATGTTTCGAAATAAGATCTTTATCTGTCAAATTCTTCCAATGAAAGATGATCTGATTTCGGAAAGCGATTTTTAATATTCTTGGTTTATCAAAATATTTTCCAATAGTAGACTCATGATGATGCTCGACTTGAATACTTGGATCATATAAAATTTTGTAGCCCGCTTTCCAGGCCCGGTAGGACAGGTCAATATCTTCCCAGTAGAAAGGACTGTAAAGTTCATCGAGCAAGCCTAAGTCAATAAAAAGTTTTCTTCTGAAGATTGACGAGCCGCCCTCGGCCCAGAAATTAGCCGTCAGTGACTGGTGATTGGTGACTAGTTGATGAGAATGATTAATTAAACCTTTTTCAAAATATCCTTTATTAGCACCAACAATTTTTCCACCTTTTTCAATCTGGGCAAAACCAACAGCAAATAATTTACTATCAGTTTTGAAATGTTCTATGGTTGTTAAAAAAGAATTGTCTTTTAATACAACGTCAGAATTCATTAGTAAAACATAATTTCTTGTTGCTTTTAAAACTCCAAGATTGACATTATTGCCAAAGCCAAGGTTCTTTATATTATTAATTACAATTGCTTCCGGATAGATCTCATTTACCTGTTTAGTTATGTTTTCTTGTGGATAATCGTTCATCACTATTACTTCACAACCATAAAAATACTTTTTATTAAGTTCCAAATAATTATAAAACATCTCATAGTTCTTATAGACGGGAATGATGATTGAAATTGGATATGTTTTCATAGGCAAAGGTCCGTCCCTTTAGGGTCGGACCTTAAATAACTCTATAACTTTCTCTCGAAATACCTGATAAGAAAAATTTTCTTTTACAAACAGTTTCCCGTTATTCATAATTCTTTTTTTTAGAGATTCACTTGAATTCACTTTAATCATTTTATCTATTAATTTATCAGTATCCGTGAATAAAAATCCGTTTTTTCCATCAATAATTAATTCTTTGGGACCGCCGGCTGAATAACAATAAGTTAAGCAACCCGAAGCCATGGCTTCAAGAGGAGTGATTCCAAAATGTTCAACCAACTCAGGGTTTTTTTCTTCATCAACTCCTAGTCCTGCAAAGTGCCAATAGTAAGTCGAAAGTCCATAAAGTTTATAAAGTTCAGAAAGTTCAATGTTTGGTTTAAAGATGATAGAAGAGTCGTTATCTGCGAGTTTTTTTAAACTGCTAAAATATTTCTGATCTTCTTTCATCAAGCCCCCAGCCAATATTAATTTATATTCAATGAATTCTTTAGATTTATTTTTTAAATTTTTGAACGCTCTTATTATCAAATCTTGTCTTTTGCTATGCAAGTGTGAAAAAAACCTACCTACCGAAAGAATTATTTTTTCTTTTTTGTTGAAGTTTGTATTCTGACAAATCAATTTATCATCCAAATACGGCATGATTATTACTGAATCGATGTTAAATTTTTTTAACCACTTTTGAGTAAAGAGAGAATGGGTGATAAATTTATAATTAATCAATTTAAGTCGATTGATAAGAGTTAAGGAATATAATTTTTTATCCGGGATCATTGCATAAACAAAATTCTTCTTAGCTCCGGAAAAAAAATAACTCCCATCAGTCACATAAAAAAAATATTCAAAGGACGATAAGTTTTTTAAATTCTTTATATTTATAAACTTCGATGTATCGATACATCGAAGTGCAAAGCGTTCTTTAATTTCACGCCTTATATCTTTGTCCCAAATAATATTTATTTCATACCCAAGATCAGCAAAAACATCCATTATTGAAAGAACATATTTCTCTCCACCACCAAGGGTATCAAGATAAGGATCATAAAGACCGACCCTATTTAATTTGTTTTTCATAAAGGAATAAATAGGTAATTGTTTTTGAAAAGGCTTGATAGATCGATTCAATTATACCAATTGTGCCATCAAGGAAGCCTAATCTCTTAAGAAGCCGTCGGTATAGCTCGGCTAAAAATTTTCTAAAAAATGTTTTTGTAGTTGTTTTTTTTCCGGCCTTATAAAGTAATTCAGACTCAATATCTTCGAAGATAACGGTTTTTTTTACCATATTACTCAAATCTCCATGAAAGTAATGAATTAGGGGGCTTTTCAGGCAACTAAAATTACCTTTTATTTTTGGTGTAGAGTGAATGCGTTTTGGCCAATTGATGAAATATTTTTTGTTTACCAGTCTTATTTGATAGTCTGGCCACCATCCGCCGTGACTAAGCCATTTGACACCGGCAAATATATTTCGGCGGGGGATTTTAAAATACGTTTTTTGTAGGGGCGATTCTTGAATCGCCCTTTTAATTTCTTCCGCCAATTCTTTTGTTATCCTTTCATCAGCGTCCAAGATCATTATCCAGTCGGTTCCTGATTTTTTAATTCCAAATTCCCGTGCAGGTTCTACATAATTTGACCTTGGAAAATTAAAGACAGGAACTTTTACACTATTGGCGATATCAACGGTTTTGTCAATGCTTTCCATGTCAATAAGAATGATTTCATCTGTTAATAATTTAGCAGAGTTGATGCAGTCTCTAATATTTTTTTCTTCGTTTCTGGCATGGATTACGATGGATAATTTATTCATTGATGTAAAAAATAATTTATTATTAAATGTAATTTAGTTCTAAATGGAGCGTATTTTAGACCAAAAATTAATCGGTTTTTTCTTTGATATTTTTGGTGAATTTGAGAACCAGAACCTCCGGTAGATTGGGCATTTTTATGCCAAATAATGATTTTTGGATTATAAAATAGCTTAAAACCGGCTTTTTTTACTCTTTCGCAAAAATCCGAATCTTCGTAATATAAAAAATACCGTTCATCCCAAAAACCGATTTGATCAACAACTTTTTTATTAAAAAATAACATACAACCGGTAATAAAATCAGTTTCCTCAAACTTTTCATATTGTTTTTGGTCTACCTCATCAACTCCTCGGTGTGAAGTGTAAACATTTTTCCAATCATTTATACCTCCTGCGTACCAAAGAATTTTACCAATATCTTTTTTTTGATACTTATTATGATATTCGTATCCCGGAGCATAATAAATCTTTCCCCCAAACATATCTGACTTTTCAAATTCCAGATTAGCCTGTATAGAAAAATTACGATCAAAAAAAACATCATTGTTGATTGCACAAAATTTATCCAAGCCCTTTTTTATAAAATATTTTGCGCCTTGATTAATCCCAAAAGCATATCCGTTATTAGGATGAGATATAACAGTGACTTTCATCGGATATTTACCAGTTTTAAAAATCTCTTTTTTAGTTGAGACATCTGCTATATATACGGATAAATCATTTGCATTTTTTACAGTAGCGAGAGAATCGAGGAACTCTCGTGTAAGTTGATATTGATTATAATTGACAGTAATTATTCCGATCATATTATTTTTTATTCTTTTTTAAAGAAACTAAAACTAATAAAAAAAGCCCGATTGAAGAAATAATTGCTCCATAAGTAAAACTTTTAGGTTGATATTTGAAATCGATCATATGGCTGCCTTTACCAATTATAATTCCTCGAAAAGCATAATTGGTTTTAAATATTTCAGTTTTCTTGTTATCAACGTAGGCATTCCATCCAGGATAATAAGTGTCAGTTACCAAAAATAATCCAGATTGAGTAGTTGAAATCTGATATCTTTGCCAAACTGGTTCGTTTTTTATAATTTTTATACTATTAATACCAGTTTTAGCAGATAATAAATCAATCTTTTCTTCCACTAAGGCAATATTTTTATAATCAAAATTATTATTGATTAATTTTTGAAGAAGTTCTCTTTTATCTTTAATAACCTGAATTTGATAAAACAGTTTTTGTCGGGGAAGATAATTTTTGTTTAAATATATTTTGTAAATACCATCAGTCCATATTTCTTTAAATCGACTGTCAAAATCATTATTTAAGCCATAAAAGTCAACCCAGGAATTTCTTGAGTTATCGGTTTTGTCAACAAAATATTTCATTGACAATAAATCCAATACTCTCGGTTTATATGGTCCATCAGGGATCTGCATAGCGGCCCGATCAGTAATATTAATTTTACCATTCTTACTTAAACTGGTTAGTTCACCAAGATTTTTATTATAAAGCGGCTCGGCGCCAAAAATACTACTTATTCCATATAAACTATTGATGTTCGTACTGACATAAGAATCATATCTCTCATTATCGGCATATCTTTTGAGAGTCTCAATTAATTGATGTTTTGGGAAAAAAAATTGAGTTGGTGAAAAAGGAATATATTTATAAGAAAAACGCCATAATTCAAAAGATAGTAATAATAATATTATTATAGACATAAACTTTTCGTTAAGTATTTTTAATCTGTTGTCAAAAAAATATTTCAACAAAGGCAGAATAATCACTATTAGAAGAAAAAAGCTAGGAATTATCGAATTTCTTTTTATGATTGATAAATTGGAAATATATTCTGGCGGAAGTTCTTTCAATAAAACTAAAACCCAGTAAATTAAAATGACTACGGTGAGAAAAAAATTGATTATGAATATCTTTTTATAATTCTTATTTTTTAAATCTTTAATATAATTACTAAAACCAAAAGACGCCAAAATGGAACCTGCGAAAATAAAGATGGATGAATATCGAGAAAAAGTGCTCGAGGATATAAGTGGGATTTTTAAATAAAAAATTAATTTTGAAAATAAGTTTTGAGTAGAAATAAAAACTGAAACTATTGTCAAAAAAATAAAAAATTGCGAAATATTTTTTTTCCAATTTTTTGGGGAAAACACTTGATATATAAAAAAATAAAAAGCGGTAGTTCCAAAATAAATTGCTGACTCGGCATAATTTATTTTTCCCCACCAATTTCCAGTAACTGGATTACCAAAAAAGTCAGGAAAAACACTCATTAAATAAGAACTAAAAAATAACGTTTGGTCTTTATAAAAAGATTCGGTTGCTAAAATTTCTCTAGTACTTTGTTGATACATTTCAACAGCTGGTATAAGCTGGACAGCAATGATGAGCAAAGAAATTAGATAAAAAATAAAGAGATTAAAGCCGATTGAATATTTTTTTGTTTGATGGGATTTAAATAATAAATAAGCAAGACTTAAAAAATACAGCACTAGTGTTGTTTGAGTATGACCAGCAAAAAAAGAAAAAGATAAAGCGATAGTAAAAATAATTTTATAAATTAATTTTTGCTTGTTAAAAAAGCTCTCAATTGCGTAAAAAGAAATTGGTAGCCATAGTAAAGCATGGCCCAAGGTTGCCCAACCTGCCCAAACTACAAAAAAAGCACTAAAAGAAAAGGATAATCCACCAAAATAAGCAGTTATTTTATTTAATTTTAGTGAACGAAGATAAAAAAACATAAAAACAAAAGCCAATATGAATTGTGATAATACATATATGTTATAGGCAGGTATAGGTTTGAATATTAAATAAACAATATTTAAAGGATAAAAAACCGATGATTGAATGTTTGCTAAAATTGGAGATCCATTTAAAATATATGGATTCCATAATGGTAATTGAAATTTTTTTATTAAATCTATAGTAAATAATTTTATTGGTAGGGTGACGGTGAGGACGTCACTCATTAAATAATTTTTTGGATGCATTGATGCAATTATTAAATCAGATCTTTGCCATATGATTTCTTTATACGGATGATAAAAATTAACAAGGAAATCAAAAGGTCCTATAACATATCCTTTGACAATTATTTTGAAGCAAACAATTGATAAAAATATAAGAAAACAGATGAACCAGATTTTATTAACTAAAAAACTTAAAGGTTTTTTCATTATTTATTTCTTGCTAATTTATTCAACATATATTGTTATTAGACAATTTGAAATTCACCGATCAAAAATTCATCTACGTTGAGTATTAATAAGGTTTTTTATTTCGTCAATAAAAATTCTACCTTTAATTCTATAAATAACTGCAAAATAAATAGAAGATGATCCAATAATCGCCAAACCAGTAACTAATAAATTATTGGTCACGAATTTACTTACCCAAAGCTTAATTAATAAAAGATATACGGTCATTACGATTGCTGAGATTACCGGCGCGCCAAAAGCATTTTTTAAAGAAAATTCGACGGTTGATTTGGCTTTCACAAAAACAAAGATGAAGGCGAATGAAATAATAAAGAAAGCAATCGAGATACCTTGAAATCCGAATAACTTGATCAATGGTGGTATAAAAATCCAATTTAGGGCCGTTAAAATTACCATAATTGTTAAAGTTAGTTTGACCTTACCGATTGCATTGAAAAGATTAATGAGTGGTGAATATAAACTGACAAATAAAGCGGAAAAGGAGAAAAAATAAAAAGACACTAAGGCAATTTGCCATTTCATATAATAACCGGGCATTAATTTAAGCAAATTATCAAAGATAAAAACACTGCCAATAATTATTGGCATAATAAAAAGCGCTTCATAAAAAAGAATCTTTTCAACGCTTTTTTTTAGGAGCGCCTTATCATTCTGAAATTGTGAAAAAACAGGGAAGGCGACCCGATTAATGTTATCCATTATAAGTCGAATAGAAAACTCAGCGTATTTTTTGGCGAATGTGACAATGCTTAGTTTTTCAAAACCGATGACCGCTCCCAAATAAATAATCATTAAATCGTCCTTGACAAGCGCTAGAAATGAATTACCTTGAAAGGGGACGCCATATGAAAGAAGTGATTTGGCAGAGGATTTTGAAAAAATAAGTTTTGGCGACCATGGATTCATAATATAAATTGCGACGACTCCGACTAAAGACCGGGCAACGACCGCCACCACAAGACTAAAAATATCCATATTCATGAGAGACATAACAATGACAACTGAATAAAAAACCAAATTTTCGATAAGAGAAACCAAGACTACTTTATAAATTTGGATTTTTTTTTCAAGCAACACGGAGGGGATATTTTTTAATGAAAGAAAAAAGAAAGAAAAAAGCAAAGACCAATAAAGATAAATTGCATTTTTTGGGAGATCTTTATAAATCACAAAAAGATAATTAGTTAGAAAAAAACCAACGATTATTATTATGATCGATAAGGCTGTTTGAATTATAAAGGCAGTATTTAAATCTTTTTCATCGACTTCCTTTTTTTGAATTATGGCGGCAGCTAACCCAAGACTGGAAAAATAGTTGAAAAAAGCCATCATAGCCAGCACGGTATTATAAATACCAAGAAGATAGAGATTAGATTTCAAAGTAAGAATAAAAAAAGCTACAAATCCTAAAATGGCTGAAAAACCGCTTTGAAACAATAGGCTTCCGGCACTTAAAACACCCCGTTTTTTTATTTGTTTAATATCTTCATCCATATTAGATATAATAAAAAAGATGAAATTCTTTAAAAGGTTATTATCTTTTGAAATTATTGTCCCTATTATTATAACAGTTTTGGCTGTTTCAGGTCTTTTGAATAATCAATATTTTATTATTCACGATGACCAGCACATAGCCAGACTTTACCTTTTGGATCAGGCAATCAGACAAGGAAGCATATATCCACGTTGGGTGGGAGGACTAGGTTTTAACTTTGGCTATCCTCTCTTTAATTTTTATCCGCCCCTTATCTATTATGTGGCGGAATTTTTTCATTTGATTGGCTTCAATTTACTCTGGTCTTTAAAGTTAATGATTGTTACCGGGTCTTTTATTTCATCAATTGGTATGTATTTACTTGGGAAAAGGTTTTTTGATAAAAAAATTGGTTTGTTGGCTGCGACCTTGTTTACATTTTTCTTTTATCGCGCTATCACAATCTATATAAGAGGAGCATGGGCAGAATTTTTTGCAATGTCAATCCTACCGTTTGTCTTTTTGGGTCTAGATAATATTTATAGGAATAATAGCTTTAAACGATCTCTTCTTTTTAGTGTTAGCTTAGGGCTATTGATATTAGCTCATCCATTAGTTGCTTTTCCAGCTTTCTTTTTTATTGTCTTATTTTTTATTTTTTATTTTTTTTGTTCGGAAAACCGCTGGTTATTTTTTAGGAATTTTTTAATTGGAGTTTTTTTAGGTTTAAGCTTATCAGCTTTTTTTTGGCTACCTTCATTTGTAGAAAAAAAATTTACATTAGTTGACGCTATCTTAACTCATGAATTAGCTAATTATAAAATTCACTTCATTTATCCGTATCAGCTTTGGTTTTCTTCTTGGGGATACGGAGGGTCGATTGCCGGACCTAATGATGGTATTAGTTTCCAATTAGGTAAAATTCATATATTTTTGACGATTTTTTCTTTGATTGTTTTTTTATTTTATTTATTTACACAGAATAAAGGAAAATCGGTAAGAATGTATTTATTTTTATTTTTCTTACTTTTGTTTTCCATATTTATGTCTCTCACTTATTCACAGTTTGTTTGGGACAAGATAAAATATCTTTGGTATCTTCAATTCCCATGGCGATTCTTGACGTTTACAGGAATATTTATCAGTTTGATAGCGGCCGCAGGTATTTATTATTTAGAAAAAATTATTAAATTAGATAATAAAGTTAAGAAAGTTTTATTCAATTTAGTAATAATAATTATAATTTTTATAACTATTATAAAATATATAACCTATTTGAAGCCTCACGATTTGAAATCCTATGATGAAAAAAAATTAACCAGTTTTGAGGAAATTTCTTGGCGGGTGAGCAAGACTTCTTTTGAATTTTCGCCGTTTGGGATCAAGACAAAAAAAACTGAGTTGGTGACGACAACAATTGGGTTAGAAAGAAAAGATTTGACAAAGGAGAGTTTTAAGATTTTATCCGTGGGTAAAGAAACAGCGAGAGTAAAAACGATAACCAATAAGTTTTCAAAAAAAGAATTTGAAGTTGAATCAAAAAGTCCATTCCAGTTTAGATTAAATACCTTTAACTTTCCTGGCTGGCAGGCGAATTTAGACGGAAAAGTAATCACGATAAGTGACAATAATGATTATAAATTAATTACAGTCTTAGTTCCTGAAGGAAATCACAATCTGTCTTTTATTTTCAAAGATAATTTAGTAAGAACGCTGGGTAATTTGATAAGCCTTGTTGCGTTAGTAACTTTAATCTCTTATTTTTTTATAAGTTCAAAAATTCGGAAAGTAGACTGATTACCTGGCTTAATGATTGTCTGGAAAAGTTTAAGCGGCCAAGAATCAGGAAATTCTGTCTGGTGGGAAAAGAAAACATAGACAGTATTATCTTTTAACAACAGCAGATTTTCCCGCAACTGTTCTTCACCAAGGGGCCAGTAACCTTTGATAGTAATTTTATCGCTGCGTTTTAGGAAAACGTCAAGAACATCGCCGGCCATTCCAAAGTTGCCTTCTGCAATAATAACAACCGGTTTTGTCTGCGACTTAATTCGAGCATAATTCATAAATTCTTTTATTCCCCAACCGGCTGGCCAACCTTCAATATATTGACCACGATCAACCTCAGGGAAGGGAATATTTTTATAGTCAAAAATTATTGTGTAATTAAAATATGAAACAGTAATCAAGATTAAGACTATAAGAATTGTTTTTAATTTTTTAGAAATAATAGTTAGGAAATATGTTGCAAATATTAAGAATAAAGATCCAAAGAAAATCATATAACGGGGGAATAAAACTTTGGTGAAAAAGACGATAGCAATGAAAGGTAATAGAAACCAGATAAATAAATAACCGGCCATCCTTTTATCTTTTTTGAAAAGTGTTACTAGTCCAAGAATCGCAAAAAGCGGCATAACAAACCCTGACTCCCACCAGATATAAAGAGGTGTAAGCTTGATATTATTAAAAAATACGCCGAATGGTGTTTTTAAAAATTCATCAAAACTCATGACAAAAGTAAGGTTTTTTTTATCGACAAATTGAAAGAAGGGTGAAAGACGTTGAACATTGTAAATTACAAGAGCAATAATAAACGTGAGTCCAAAAAGAAGATAAAAATTTAAAGCATTTTTTAGAACTTTTTTCCAATCTTTTTCTATAAATAATATTGGAGCAAATAAACCTAACATTAAAAACATTTGTACCGTTGATTTTGCTAGTAAAAAGAAACCACCGACAAACCCTAAGATTAGAGCTGTTTCAAGCTTGCGACTTTTAGCTAAAATAATCGTCAAAAATAAAATCCAGATAAATCCAGCGTTAACACCGGAATCAACCAGTGAAATTCGATCAAAGAAAAGGAAAAAAGGAGTAATGATATAAAGAAAAGATCCTATGAAGGCACTGATCTTGCCAAAAAGAAAAAATAATATTGAAAATATTCCAACTAAGGCGACGAAACCAGTGGCAACCGCAAAAAGACGACCCGCAAGCAATGTATTATCAGGAAAAAATTTTAAGAAGGGAATTGTTCCCCACGTTTGAAGAGGAGGTTTTCCATCGGTGAGAGATATAAATCTCCAAGAGGCATCATGCCAAGCGACTTTAGCCCAACGGATATAGATACCCTCATCTGAAAATATGGGAAATTTATCAAGGTTAGTTAATCTGGTTAAAAAATAAAGAAATATTAAAAAAACGATTAGTAGAACATCTTTTCTAGAAAAAGTTTTTTTAAGAAAAAAAAATATTTTAAATATATCAAACATATTTTTTTAAAAACGAGCTTCAAGACCTAAAGTTTTGTTATTTTCAACAACTTTTATCCTAATTTTATCACAAAGTCCAATCTCACATATATAAAATTTTTGTAAACAATTATTTTTTGGTGCGATATTGACACTTTTAATTTTAAAAAGATAGGAAATTCCTTGAGGCGCGAACCTTAGATCTTTGTTTTTTATTTCGTATTTAATACAAGTAGGCGGAATATTATTTTGCTGTAATAATTTAACCGTGTTTTCAAAAAAATTTTTACTCAATCCGGGTTCTTTGAAAGAAGGACTTGAATATAAATTCAAAATAATTATAAGAATCAACACTAATGGATACTTTTTAAATATTAAAACGAAAAAAATTATTAAAGGGACGATAGCCACTAGTAAATAATAAGAAACAATCCACTGACGATAGATAAAAAGTGTTAAAAAAAGGATCGTCAATAAAAAGATTAATAAGTTCTGTTTATTTTTTAAATCAATTTTTTTTCCGAGAAAATTAAACAGAAATTGGCCAATTAAAATATAAAATATAAACGAAAAGATTATTCCAAGAATTTTAAAGTTAAAAAAAATTGATCTGGCAAAAAACTCTGGTGTTTCTTGGGTAAAAGCCTTAATAGAATTTTTTATGCCAAAGCTTTTTCCTTGTGTGGTTCTTTCTAAAAAATAAACTATTTCTTTGGTATTCTGAAAATTATTTTGTATTTCACTGATAAAAAATGGAGCAAGTAAAATTACAAAAATTGCCGATCCCAAAATAAAGTTTTTGTAATCCTTTTTTAGCAATGAAACTAAAAAAACTGCTACCACCAATAAAAATCCTTGATAATGAAGTTGGAAGGTCAGACTAGCAGTAATAAGAGACAGATAAAACGAAGTGGCTCTTTTTTCGTAAAAATAACTGAATAAGAAATAAATAGATAAAGCCGTAAAAAAAGGAATAGGGTTAGGGTTCCAGGCAAAGCGGGAGTATTCAATGGAAAAAGGTGAAACTGCATATAAGAAAGAAGAAAAAATCGCGGTTTTTTTGTCAAAAAATTTATTACAAAATAGATAAATAATCACTACAGTTAGACTATTTAAAACAACGACCAGAAAAGCTGGCGCCAGCGGCGAAGAGGAAAAAATATAAACAAAGCTCATTAGATAATACCAAAAGGGTGGCAGGAAAAAATTACCTACGGAGGCCTTTGGACCAAGAAGAATAATCTTTCCCTGTTGAAAATGATCTTGGATATAAATAAGATCACGGACTTGATCTTGATGATACGAAATAAAGTCAGGAAGTCGAAAAACACGAAGAAAAAAGCCTAAAAAAAATACGCAGACAATAAATATAATATATTGATTGGTTTTTAAAAAACTAAGGTTTTTTTTCATAGGGTAATTTGATCGCCTTATCTAACGGCAATCTAATTTCAAAGGATTCTTTAAAAACCAATGATTGGTATTTAAAATAGGTACGAAGCTCATAAAAAGAAGAAAAAATCAGTAAAAAGTATAAAGTATTTAATATAAAGTATTTAGGTAATTTCATTTTATTTTTTAATATCTTTAATGCGGTCTCATCTAAGACAACAATTGCATTGCCAATAAAATAAATAACGGAGGGTAGGACAGTATAAGTGCGAAGCATGTTTGGATTTTCCCAAGGATAAGTCATAAGAGCTGGAAAAATAGACAGTAAAAAATAGAAGATAGAAAAAAAATTATAAGGATTTTTCCAGTTTTTGATTGAAATTACCAGACCAATAATAAATAATATACCTAAGATTGGATTTAAGGCTGGCTTACCGGGATAGTTGTGACGGCCATTCATATCTCCTTTAATAAAAAACATTAAAGCGGTTGAAGAAATATTGCTCCAAAGACCGCTGGCCTTTTCATTAATAGTCATCTCATTATTCTTTAAGAAGAATTGTTGGTCGACACGATTGTCTTTATTAGTCAACAAATATGAGGTTAGAGGAATAATCATTATTATGAACGGGACTAAAAAATATAGCAATTGCTTGATTGCCATGTTACTAAACTGTTTGCGGGTTAACGAGTTAAAGAGTTGAAAAACAAGAAAACTTAAAGGAAGAAGAAAGAAAATCCGCCCAGGGGTATAGGAAAGAAAAGCGAGGCCGGCAAAAATACCAGAGAATATTAAAGACAGTCTTTCTTTTTGAAAGACTGTCTTTATCAAAAAAAAGATTGAAGTCAATTCTAGAAATAATAGAAAAGTAACCTCAAATGAAAAGCGGGAAAAATTTAAAAACCAGCGGGAGGAGAGAAGGATTAGAGTAAGAAAAAATGGAAGAAATTGTTTCATTGTTTCACCTTGCCTGCCGGAAGGCAGGTTGTTCAATTGTTCAAAAGCCTTTTTTATAATTAAATAAAATATTGTTACGCTTAAGATTCCGAATATAGCAGCGGGGAAGCGAAGCGCAAAAGTATTTATCCCAAAAGTCTTTAAAGAGGCAAGTAAGATATAAAAATATAAAGTCGAATGTCCAGTTGCCATTTGTGAATAAGGTATGCATGGTTTATTGTTTAAAGAAAGCGCCAGTTTAGTAAATTCGACTTCGTCAAACGCCAAATATTTTGGAATGTCCGAAAAGCGATAAAAAATTAAAAGCGCTGAAGCGATTGTCAAAATAATAATCGGAATTATTTTTTTCATAGATTCTTTGTATAAAGTAAATTATATCAACTATAATAATTCTATGTCCCAATATTATAATCCGAGAAGAAAAAGCTATCTTTATACGCCAGGATCACTTTTTCCTTTCCGCTTGAGTAGGTCAAAAATAGATTTATTTTTGAACTGTCCACGTTGTTTTTATTTTGATCGTCGTCTTGGGGTTGCCCAACCACCAGGATTTCCATTTTCCCTAAATTCAGCTGTCGATAAACTTCTTAAAAAAGAATTTGATGTCCATAGGGCCGATGGGACGCCACACCCTTTAATGAAAGCTTATAAAATTGAAGCGGTCCCTTTAAAAGATAAGAATATGGATAAGTGGAGAGATGCTTTACGGGGTGGGATAGAGTATCTACACAAAGAAACCAACTTGAATATCACCGGAGGAATAGATGATATTTGGGTTAATCAAGCTGGAGAATTAATTATAGTTGACTATAAGGCAACTTCCAAAGTCGGAGAAGTATCTCTTGACGCCGATTGGCAAATCGGATATAAGCGGCAGATGGAGGTCTACCAGTGGCTTTTTCGCAAGAACAACCACAAGGTTTCCTCAACGGGGTATTTTGTTTATTGTAACGGGGATGCAGATAAAGAAGCCTTTGATGGGAAACTGGAGTTTGATATAAAAATAATTCCATATATTGGAGACGATTCTTGGATTGAAAAAACAATTATTGATATTCATAAGTGCCTTAATGGCGACAAACTTCCTGAATCTGGGGTAGACTGCGATTATTGCAAATACAGAAAAGCGATCAAAGAAGTGGAAAAAAATTAATTATATTTTCCTTGTAAATCAAGCAATTTGATTTTTAAAATATCTACTAAAGTTTCTATCGTATCGCGGATAAAATTGACATTTTTTGTCTCCACGTGCCTCCAAACAACAGGGACTTCAATTATCTTGTAACCTAGTTTTTGTCCTAAAAATATAAATTCTATATCAAAACCTGCCGATACTGAAGATTCTTTAGCAATTCGTTTGTCATGAAAGACTTGAAGTTTGTCAATGATTTTTAAGGCAGCTTGTCTTTCAAATAATTTAAAACCACATTGAGTGTCCTTTATTCCTTTCAATCCAATAATCATGTTTCTTATAAAAATAAGTCCTTTTGCCATAATTTTACGGAGTAAAGGTGCGCCGGCACGACTGTTATTGCGGGATCCTATTATTATTTGGCCACCTTCTTTTGTTTTGGAAATTAATTTTTCAACTTCGTCAATTGGTGTAGCCAAATCAATATCAGTAAAAATTACATAATCGAATTTGGCTTGTTTAATACCGGTGAGTACTGCAAAAGCCTTACCCTGATGAGAATTTTGGATAAGACGGAATTTTGGAAATGTTTTTAGATATTTATTTTTAATAACAGTTTTTGAAGAATCGTTTGAACCGTCATCAACGACAATGACTTCGGAAAATCTTTCATCACGCGCAGTATAATTGCCAATCTTATCCAAAACACCTTTTTGAATATTGACCTCTTCGTTATAGCAGGGGATTATTAATGAAATTTTCATAAAACGTTTAAGTATTAAACTGTTAAAACCTAAAAAAACATTTAAACATTAAACTACTAAACGTTTAATACTTAAAGTTTTAATAGTTTTTTTAACTGTTTAAGTTTTAACCGTTTAACCGTTTTTATCTGACCAGTTTATATATTTTAACACCTTCAACTATCCATTTACCAACAATTTTATTTGGTGCGAAGTATGCAATATCCCATTGAGGGTTACCCATGATAAGGGGACACGCTTTTTCACAGACCACAAAAAGCTCATCAGCTTTTTCCAATGAATCTTTTTCGATAGCTCGTTTTCCCCAAATTTCCAAGAAATATCGGTAGGTTGAATCAGAGTATTTTTCTGGTAGAGAAGTTACAGTAAATTTTTTCTTTTTAATATTTTCAGAAATTTTTAGAGCCACATTTTGAGATAGCACCACTTGGTTTCCTCCTCTGATAAAAAGAAAAGAATAATTTATGCCGTTTAAGAAAACAAAAGCAATTATAAATATTGGAGTTAAATATTTTCCAAAATTTTTTAACGCATCATCGCTTAAAATATTAGCGATTATTATGAAATAAATCGGGTATATCAGTCCATAATAGTGTAGGTGCTTGCTTCCGTTATAAAAGGAAAAGAAGAAAATAAAACTCAGAAAAAGACTATAAAAGATTTTTAAATTAGTTTGTTTTTTTGGTATTAAGAAAATAAATCCAATTATAAAAAGTACCAAAAGAAGTAATGAAATAACCGAATTAATATCAAAACCAAAGCTGAATTTATTAAGATTTAGAAAAGTTAGGTTAAAACTGCTGAAGAAATTACCCTTACTTCCAACCGATTCGGTAAACAGCTTGATAAAATTTTTTGTATTTAAAAATTGATGTCGAAGATCAAAAATAATCAGTGGAGAAGAAAATATTACGAAAGATAAAATAGAAATCAAGATATTACGGAATTGAGAGATTGATTGTTTTGCTATTTTTAATTGCGGTAACAAATACAGAATTCCAATTACAGGAATTAGAAATAAAAAAAGAAAATGAAGCTGAATGGAAAAAGAAATAAAAGCCCCGCTAAGCGCGTAAAAAATCCACCAATTTGTTTTAATGCTTTTTATGACAAAATAAATCGTCAGTAAAGTAAAAAGAGGTAGAAGATTAGGGTTCCATGAAAAGCGGGAAAGATCAATTAAGGCATACGAAAAAGTAATAAAAATGGTTGAAATGTAAGCAATTTTTTTATTGAATAGCTCTTTTACAATAAAGAAATTGATCACTATAAAAATAGTGGAGAATATCGCCACACCAAAGGCAAGACCGACCGGGTTATTGTTAAAAAACAACAGCCAAGGAGCAATGAAATAATAATAAAAAGGTCCATCATAGATCATGCCAACTGACGTTGGCGCACCGATTGCCGGTAAATGCTCTAGGGTTAAAATTCGTTTTACAATAATTGCATCACGTCCTTGGTCTCCCAAAAACATGACAAATTCGGAAAAGCGGTAAAACCGTAAAAATACAGCAATAAGAAAGAGAATCAATAATGGCCAATATTTTGATACAATGTTAGTTATGCGACGCATATTTCCTTACTTAATTTTAACATCAATTGTTTTAATTTCTAGCCTAGTTCTTTGGAGGAGTGTTGGATTGCTCACTATATATAAACAATATGATGGACCATTATACGTTGTTCCGGCAAAAACTTTTTATAAACCACTGGCGATTGAAAAACTTGGGCTAGAAATGGCTCTATCAAATAATTATTTTGCTGCTCATTTACCCCTATATCCGATTTTAATTAGACTGACTAGAGAGATTGGAGCGGTTGTTGGAATCAAAGAACTAGCCTATCTTAAATCAATGGTGGGGGTTAATTTATTGGCCACAATTGGATTAGCTCTATTTTTTTACTATTTATTGAAGAAGTTCAAACTTACAAAAAATCCTTTGATATTAGCATCGGTCTTATTATTTCTGCCCCGGTTCTTAGTGGTTAGATCGGTTGGTGCTCCTGAAAGCTTGTTTATGTTATTAATTTTATTATCCCTTTTCTTTTTTGAAAAATCACAATTTTTATTAGCCGGTTTGCTTGGTGGATTGGCAACGATGACAAAAACGCCGGGAATTCTTTTGTTCGCTGGCTACGGGTTAGTTTTTATTGAAAGATTAATTAAAGAAAGAAAATTTAATTGGCACTGGTTGGGGATCACATTAATTCCATTAGGACTTTTGGGAGTGTTTACGATTTACTGGATTCAGTACAAAGATTTTTTTGCCTACTTTCATTCCGGTGATAATATTCATTTGGCTTTTCCTTATTCAGTTTTTAATTTTCAAAAAAACTGGATAGGAACAGCTTGGCTTGAAGAAATATTATTTTATTTTTTTATGTACGGTCTGGCAATAATAAATTTAAAAGATAGTAAGTACAGAAGTTTCTTTTATTTTGGACTGATATTTTTTATTGCCACATTATTTGTCCAACATAGAGATATTAGTCGCTATTCTTTGCCTTTATGGCCTTTAGCGTTAATTGCTTTGGAAAGATTTTTTACGTCGAAGAAATTTTTAATTATTTTAATAATTTTATTACCAGCGATATTTCTTTTTGCCTGGAATTTTCTACTTTATAACGTTATGCCGATTAGTGATTGGGCTCCATTTTTGTGATAAAATAAACTATGATTAAGTTTTTGAAAAAACGATGGTATTTAATTTTGATAATTATTTTAGTAGCTGGATTTATATTTTACAAAAATAGCTCGGCGGCAACTGCAAAAAATAAAGTTGATAGCTATACAATAAAAAAGGAAGACCTTAAGGAAGTCCTAACACTTTCAGGAGAAATTGACGCAGAGGAAAAAGTTACTTTGAAATTTCAAACTTCTGGTAGATTAACTTGGGTCGGAGTCAAAGAGGGTGATTATGTTAAAAAATATCAAACATTAGCAAGTTTAGATCAAAGGGATATTCAAAACAGATTAACAAAATATTTGAATACTTTCGCTGTGTCAAGAAATGATTTTGAACAAACGATAGATGATAATTGGAATCTACAATATGATCTATCAGAAAGTATTCGAAAAGAAGCGGAACGGGTTCTAAAAAATAATCAATTTAGTTTAGAAAATGCCGTATTAGACGTTGAATACCAACATTTAAGTTTAGAATATGCAAATCTTTGGACTCCAATTGATGGAATTGTCACTCATATTTCTTCTCCTTTTGCTGGTGTTAACATCACTCCAGCTGGAGCCGATTTTGAAGTTGTCAACCCAAAGACTCTTTATTTTTCAGTGACAGCTGAACAGGGGGACGTGATAAATCTTAAAGAGGGAGACGTCGGAGATATAAGTTTTGACGCATATCCTGATCAGAAATTTAGAGCAACGATAAATTATATTTCTTTTTCTCCAAAAACAGGCGAAACGGGGACGGTATATGAACTTAGACTTAAATTAGATAATCAAGCTGAAAAATTGCCTTTAAAATTAGCCATGACAGGAGACGTTGACTTTTTAATCAAACAAGAAAAAAATGTTTTATCAGCTCCGTCTTCATTTATCAAGAAAGACAGTAAAGGTGATTATGTATATATTGGAAGTCCTGACAAAAAAGTAAAAAAATACGTTGATATCTCGACCGAGATTGATGGAAAATATATTATTACAAACGGACTTCAAGAAAAAGACGTAATCTATGATTAGACTAGACAAAGTTGTTAAAAGCTACAAGATTGATGAAGAAACTACTTTCTATGCATTGAAAGAATCGTCGGTAGAAATAAAAGAGAAAGAGTTTGTCTCGATAGTCGGTCCTTCAGGATCGGGAAAATCTACACTGATGCATTTGATCGGTTTATTGGACAAACCAACCGGAGGAGAAATAATTATTCAAGGGCGAAAAATATCCAACTTAAATGATGATCAAATATCATCTTTAAGAAATGAATTTATAGGTTTTGTTTTTCAACAGTTTAATCTTATCCCAAAACTTACAGTTATTGAAAATATCTTACTGCCTTCTTTTTACGCGAGAAAAAAACTTGAATACGATCCTCATGAAAAAGCTATGGGTATGATAAAAAGATTCGGTCTCTCAGGTAAGGAAAATTCATATCCGAATAAAATTTCTGGAGGACAGCAACAGAGAGTCGCAATATTACGTGCACTAATAATGGAACCAAAGATGATTCTCGCTGATGAGCCGACGGGAAATTTAGATAGTAAAACGGGGACAGAGATAATGGAATTATTAAAGACATTAAATGAGGAAGAAGGGATAACTATCACAATCGTCACTCATGAATCGGATATTGCAAAATATGGAAACAGGATGATACATGTTAAAGATGGGAAGGTAGTTTAATATGAACTATTTTTTATTTATCGTTAAATCGGCATTCGATGATTTTAGAAGAAGCAAGATGCAGACATTTTTGACTTCTTTGGGAATTTTAATCGGTGTTTTTGCTGTAGTTACTTTAACCGCAATGGGATTGGGTTTAAAAAGATATATTTCCGATCAGTTTGATGCTTTGGGGAGTAACACATTATTTGTAGCTCCTGGAAAGATATTAGATAGTGGGGGAATGGGGGCATCGTCACTACTTGGTAATAGATTTGACCTAAAAGATTTAAACAGTCTGAAAAGAGTCCGAAGTATAAAATCCATAACACCTCTGGCATCAAAATCAGGGACGGCAAAAGGGACAAAAAAATCTGAATTTTCAACGATATTCTTTTCTTCAGAAGCATTTTTTGACATATCAGGTTTCGAAATTGATAAGGGGAGGCTTTTTGATAAACGCGATGTTGATAAAAGAGCTAAGGTGCTCATAGCCGGACCAAAAATTGCAGAAAAACTTTTCGGTTCAGCCAGCGAAGCTTTAGATAAAAAAGTATCTATAGATAATGTCAGTTTCACGATTATCGGAATAATTAAAAGCAAAGGCGGCGGAGGATTTGGAGGGCCGGACTACGATTCATATTTTTTCGGTCCTTATACTACCGGTTTTATTTTTGATCCTGATAAAAAATTTATCCGTTTTGCCATGAAGACTGACGAGAATATTAAAATAGCAACCGTTAAAGAAGAAGTAAAAGTGCAGATGTTGAAAAGATATAAAGACGACGAATTTAGTATTGTTGAGCCAACGGAAATTTTATCGATAGTAAATGGAATATTTGGAATTTTAAATTTAGTTCTGGTTGCGATAGCGAGTATTTCGTTATTAGTCGGCGGAATTGGAATTATGAATATAATGTATGTGACTGTTTCTGACAAAACCAAAGAAGTTGGGATAAGGAGGGCGATTGGCGCACGTAAAAATGATATTTTGTTTCAATTTATCGTTGAAGCAGTGGCGCTCTCTGTCCTTGGCGGAGCATTAGGGCTTGGGCTGGCATATATTGGAATTCTGATTGTTCAACCGTTTTTTCCAGCTTACATGGACGTTACCTCGGTGGCCTTGGCTCTTGGAGTATCGAGTGCGATTGGAATTATATTTGGAGTACTTCCGGCACGAAAAGCCGCCAATCTTGAACCGGTTGAAGCTATACGGTATGAATAATTATTTTTGACAGCTATAACAAAAGAAGCTGCTACGACCGTTATGCTTTATTCGTTTAATTATTGTTTTACAAACAATACATGGTTTTCCCTCCCGTTGATAGACAAGAAAATTTCTTTGATGACCGCCTCTTGATCCATCAGGAAGAATAAAAGCTTCGTCAGCACCGGATGAACCTAGATCTTTAAGTCCTTCATTGATTGTTTGTTTAATGCTTTTATAAAGTAACTTAACTTCATTTTCTATTAAAGAATTAGAAAGTCTCTGTGGATGAATTTTAGCAAGGAATAAGGAATCGTTGGCGTAAATATTTCCGATACCGGTTATCAAATCTTGGTCCATAAGTAAAACCTTAATTGGTTTTCTGGTTTTTTTTAAAATTACAGTTAAGTACTTAACTGTAAATTGTTTATCCAGAACATCGATCCCTTTTGGTTTTAACGGTTGGGAGCTGACTTTGATCCAACCAAATTTACGTAAATCATTGAAGAATAATCCTGAGCCGTCAGTAAATTTGATAATTACTCTTGTTGTGTTTGCGGGCATTTTGTGCCCCTTAGTGAACGGAATTATATTTTTAAAAACAGCATGATTAACGTCTTTGGAAAATAATATTTGTCCGGATAATTTAAAATGAATATTTATAAAATTTTTTTGTAGGGGTCGGTCGTGACCGACCCTTTCTAATCCAATCACGAGCACCTTTCCATACCGTTCTACAGAAATAATTTTTTTCCCAATAACATCTTGTTTATTGCCGACGAAGTTTTTTGGAGAGAGAATGTTAATCTCAGAAATTATTCTCCCAACAATACTGGGTTTAAGTTGACGTTTAATAGATTCAACTTCGGGTAGTTCTGGCATAAAATAAAATTTCTAATTACTAATTGACCTAATTAACCTAAAAAATGTCCAAAATCCAAATAGGATAATTGGTTATTGGAAATTTTTTAGAATAATTAGAAATTAGATCAATTAGATAAATTTAGATTTGATGAATTTTTTGATATTTTCTTCAAACTTTTCCTCACTAAATTTCTCCGCCGTTTTTCTAGTGTCTTTTCTCATTTCAATATATTTTGAACTCGTCAAACTCGTTAACTCGTTAACTTTTTCAATAAGATTTGATTTGTCTAATTGGTCAAATAAGAAACCGTTTTTTCCATTAACAACATACTCTGGAATTCCTCCAGAGCGGTAAGCGATCACTGGCAGTCCATAACCCATAGCTTCAACGACGGCGATACCAAATTCTTCGTCCCGGGAAGCGAACAAGAATGCTTTGGCATTTGTATAAGTTTTTTTGAGTTCTTCGTCGGTCAAGTTTCCCAAAAATTCAACAGTTGGTCCGGCCATTTGTTTTAGTCTTTCAAAATCCCGGCCACTACCGACGATTTTCAGATTAAACTTGGCTGCGTTAGCAGCTTTTATTAGAATATCGATGTGTTTAGCGCGGGCCAATCTTGAAACAGTTATGTAATAGTTAGGAGTTTTTTTTGCTTGCCCGCCGAAGTATTTAGAAAGTGGAGGGATATCAACAGGTGGATAAATTACAGTTGCATCCCTATGATAAAATTTTTTTATACGAAGGCGGGTTTCCTCGGAGTTGGCAATTAAGTAATCTGCTCGTTGAGAAGAAGTAAAGTCCCAGATACGCAGAAAATGATTAACAATATGACCATAAATTTTAACAATAAAATATTTTTGCCACTCAATTGCCGTCTCGTATCCATAAAGATAACGGGGTGGGTGATGAATGTAGGAAATATGAACGGTTGGTTTATTTGTTTTAATTCCTTTTGACATCCAGGAGCCGGAAGACGATATAACCAGATCATATTTTGAAAAATCAAAACTTTCCCATATGAGTGGAGTTAGAAATCGGAACGGGGAGTAGAACCTGTTTAATAAAGGTATCTTTCCAAACCAACTGACATAAACTTTCCAGCCCTTAATCAAATTTTTATGTGACCCTAAAGAATTCAAATCAAAAGTAGTCGTATAAACGTCAGCTTTCGGAAATATCTTTTTTAGAGAAACAAGAACGCGTTCAGCCCCACCAAACTCGCGTAATTGATCATGTACTAAAGCTACTTTCATTTTTTATATTATACTTTATTAATGAATTTAATTAACGCTTTTGTGTTGGGTTTGGTTGAAGGCGTCACAGAATTTCTTCCTATTTCTTCAACTGCCCACTTAATAATTTCGTCCAAATTAATGAATATTCCGCAAACAGATTTTCAAAAGTTCTTTGAAGTATTCATCCAGTCAGGAGCAATTTTGGCAGTAGTATTTATTTATTGGAAAACAATATCAAAGAACAGAAATTTACTTATAAATATTATTTTATCCTTTATACCAACAGCGATCGTTGGTTTATTACTCCACAAAATAATTAAAGGTGTTTTTTTTGAAAGTTTTACATTAATTGCAATGAGTTTATTAGTTATTGGTTTAGCGTTCATAGTATTTGAATATTTATTAAAAAAGAAGATTATTAAAACTGATAAAAAAATTATTCAAATGACGATCGTTCAAGCTTTAATAATCGGTCTTGGCCAGTCACTGGCAGTTGTTCCTGGAGTATCAAGGGCGGGGATAGTGATTTTAACCATGATGTTAATGGGCTTCGACCGGGAGGAATCAGCTCTTTATTCTTTTGTTCTTGCTATCCCAACCTTATTTGCGGCCTCATCCTTAGATTTTATTAAAACAAAACCGGAATTAATTTTTACAGGAAATAATCCTTTATTTTTATTAGTCGGAACAATAACAGCCTTTTTCAGCGCGATGTTTGCGATAAAATGGTTCGTTAAGTTCCTGCAGAAAAATACTTTAACTAGTTTTGGAGTTTACCGGATAGGACTCGCTATTTTTACTTTCTTTGTTCTTTAGAGCTTATTTGAGTTTCAAAAGTTCTAATTCTATGACAATTTGCACATACAATATCACATTTACTAATTTCCTCTAATAATTTTTTATAAGACCAAAAGTTTTGATTTGTAAGGTGAGCAATATTTCCTAATTTTTCATTTGCATTACGATGGTCAAAATCCATTACATAGTGTGGGTATTTTTTTCCACAGTCAACACATGGTTTATTTTTTTGTTTATTAATAAAATCTCGTCGATTTTTTCTATATTCTCTTCTTCTCGCATTGGATAAAGTTAATTGTCTGGTTCTGTTATTTTTATAATATTCTTTTCCACGTTTTTTGAGGCATTTTTTACAATGATTATAAAATTGACCAGATTTATAACCTGATTTTCTAAAGTAGAATTGAGTTAAGGGTTTTTTTACATGACATTTTGAACACTCCTTCATAGCTTAATCATACTATTATGGACTAAAAAACTCAATGAAGTTTTTTAGTATAATTTTGTGCCGAGAGCGTGAGTCGAACACGCATCTGGGGTTTTTCAGACCTCCGCCGTGACCACCTTGGCTATCTCGGCAAAACTATACTTTGTGGATCAGGATGGAGTCGGACCATCGCCTCGACTTTATAAGAGTCGCGTTCTAACCGTTGAACTACAGATCCATTTTATCCAAAATTATATCAAATTTCTACCTTATTTAGATGAATCTGTGGACCTACCGAGAATTGAACTCGGATCTTGGCAATGCGAATGCCACATTCTACCGTTGAACCATAGGCCCTTTAACCTGTTTGGGGGTGTTCCCGGGCAGAATTGAACTGCCATCAAAGCCTTCGGAGGGCCTTATTCTATCCGTTGAAATACGGGAACAACAATTAATATTATAACTAATATTTCTATATTGTTTTACCTATCCGCCTTTGATAGAATGACCAGGATATGCGAAAAATCCCGGCGACCATGATTTCCCAACATCCAGATCATGGGAAAAGACCTTATTGGCAAAAAAATGCCTTCATAAAAACAGGTGATGAAATAAAAGAAAGCTACCTGTCTTTTTCAGAATTAGGCACTTCCGAATATAAATGGGATTGGGAAGGAAAATATGTCGATGAGTCGGTTATAGAAAAACTTCTTAGTGAACATCATGATTATTTCAAAAAAAATCCTTTAGGCAAAGAAAAATTTTTGACATTTCGACTTCCAAATCCAAAAGTTGAAACAGAATTTCGGCTAGGGAGAGCTTTTATGGGAATTCTTGGAGCGTCCGGTTTAACCAAGAAAATCGGATTTCACAGTCCGCCATTATTTGAGGTAATTTTACCGATGACCGAATCGGCGGAAGAAATGATTGCGATTCAAGAAGCTTTTAAAGAAATTGCGTCCCTTAAGCATGTTCTCTATGATTTTGGAGAGGAAAGCTTGAAACATATTGAGATAATCCCTTTGTTTGAACAAGTGACAACCATCATGAAATCACAACGTTTATTAGAAAAATATTTAAAATTGCACCAAAAAAAGTTTCATTTTAAACCGGTGTATATCCGTCCTTATCTGGCCCGTTCCGATCCGGCTCTAAACTCCGGATTAGTTCCAACGATATTAGCTATTAAGATCGGACTTTCTCATTACAGGGAATTCGAAAAAAAACACAAAATTAAGCTATATCCGATCATCGGTTCGGCGTCTTTGCCTTTTCGTGGTGGTTTGACTCCAAATACAGTTGAGCAATTTTGTCACGAATATAGAGGAATTAGGACCGTCCTTTTACAAAGTGCTTTTCGCTATGACTATGAAAAAAAATCAGTCATAGAAGCGATTAAAAAATTGGAAAAGATACTTCCCCGAGGTCACGCGGCGATCATTTCAGCACATGAAGAAAAGATGATCAAAGAGCTAATAACTGTTTTTGAAAAACATTATCGCAATACGGTTGAACAAATTGCCCCTATAATCAATAAAGTTGCTTCATACCTCCCTAAAAGACGTGAGAGGGTTCTTCATATTGGACTTTTTGGATATTCTCGTGGAGTGGGCAAGGTGCAGTTGCCAAGAGCGATTGGTTTTGCCGGAGCTTTATATTCTTTAGGAATTCCACCAGAAATAATCGGCACCGGGAGGGGAATAAAATATGCCATAAAAAATAATCAGATAAAACTTTTGGAAAAATACTATCTAAATATCAGAGATGATTTAAGACGAGCCGGCAGATATCTTCAAAAAAATGAATTGATCAAATTAGCAAATAAATCTAGGATTTGGAGAGGTATCTTGGATGATGTATTGGAAATTGAAAAATATTTAGGTGAAAAAATGGGGCCGGAAACCTTCGAAGAAAAAAAACATTTTAATATTGTCAAAAAAATTCATGAAAAGATCAATTCAAGAAAAAAGTATCATCAGTATCTAAATCAAATAGCTATTTTAAGAAAAAGTTTAGGTTAAAAAATTCCCTTGCAATTTTTTTTGAAAACTTTATCATTAATACAATATGAAAAACTCTAAAGTTTCAGATAGGCTTTTGCAAGTTCCCGCTTCTCCTATTCGTAAGTTGGTTCCCTTTGCCACAGCAGCCAAAAAAAGGGGAGTTAAGGTTTATCATCTTAATATTGGTGACCCGGATATCAAGACTCCTGATGTGATGGTAAATGTTTTGAAGAAATGGACAGATAATCCGATCTCTTACGGTCAATCTCAAGGACAGCCAAAATTCCTTGATTCATTGATGAGTTATTACAATAAATTAGGATATTCATTCGTAAAAACTAATCATATTCAGGTGACAACCGGTGGTTCGGAAGCTATTTCGATGACTCTTTTTGCAGTTTGCGCACCAGGGGAAGAAATAATTGCTTTTGAGCCATATTACGCAAATTATAATTCATATTCAACTATCAACGGAGTAAAAATAGTTCCGGTTTTAACGAAAGGGGAGACGGGTTTTCATTTGCCGGCTAGACAAGAAATTGAGAAAAAAATTAACAAAAAAACTAAAGCAATTCTTATATGTAATCCAAGTAACCCAACAGGAACAGTTTATACAAAAGATGAAATGGAAATGTTGGTCTCAATTTGTGTCAAAAACAATCTATTTCTGATCTCTGATGAAGTTTATCGTGAATTTGTTTATGATGGAAAAAAATATTTTTCTATACTGGAGTATATGAAAAAATACCCCGATAAAATGGTCTTGTTGGACAGTTTGTCGAAACGCTACAGTCTTTGTGGGGCAAGACTTGGAATGATCGTTTCTTTGAATCGCGATTTGATGGACGGTGTTTTAAGAATGGCCCAAGGAAGATTATCTTCGGGTTATGTTGATCAAGCTATGGCGGAGAAATTAACAGAAGTTAAAGATTCGTATTTTAAGGCCGTTCATAAGGAATATCAAACAAGACGTGATGTTCTTTATAAAGGATTAAGATCAATTCCGGGTGTATATTTAGAAAAACCGGAGGGGGCCTTTTATACGATCGTAAAACTACCGGTTAAAGATAGTGAAAATTTTTGTCAATGGTTACTGGAAAAATTTAATTATAAAAATGAAACGGTTATGGTGGCTCCGGCAGCCGGGTTTTACGGAACGAAGGGAATGGGAAAAAATGAGGTGAGGATCGCCTATGTCTTGAATACCCGGGATTTGGAAAAAGCGATTGAGATATTACGCCGCGCTCTGGTAGAATATAACAGGAAATAAGTTGCGAATAATAACTTTGCGGGCGTAGTTTACCGGTAAAATGCCTCCTTGCCAAGGAGGAGACAGAGGGTCCAATTCCCTTCGCCCGCTCCCGATTGCGACTTGTCGGGCGGCGCAGCAGCGCCGCCCACTGATCTGGAAGGTGACAATCGACTATTCTTTGCTTTAGGATGAGGTTCGAGCCGGTCTTTTTTAAGAACTCTCTTTTTTGAAAAAGATTTATGTTGTCCGATGCGATTTTATCTGCTTCTAAAGCGTCATTGAAGAATTCTCTCATAGGTTCGAGCCACTTATTT
>Ga0172379_10001328_pt1 | contig 50243 bp, 59 predicted proteins | sample GrowelOW334metaG_FD_119756 | JGI IMG/M metagenome (GOLD analysis project Ga0172379, IMG submission 119756) | Groundwater microbial communities from an aquifer near a municipal landfill in Southern Ontario, Canada - Groundwater well OW334 metaG | ecosystem: Environmental > Aquatic > Deep... | reverse complement strand
GTCGATCCAAGAAACACAAGCAAGACCTGTTCCAAATGTGGAACTATTGTAGAGATGCCTCTCAGCAAAAGAGAGTTTGTTTGTTCTCATTGTGGTTTTGTTTGTCATCGTGATTTGAATGCCTCGATTAATATTTTGAAAGTAGGGACGGACTGTCCCGAACTTAACGCCTGTGGACATAATGTAAGACCTTCGCTTTTGAAGGCTGTTGTGGATGAAGCATGAACTATAAATGATAATTTAAATGTTGCATAATTAATCATTTGGAAGTCTAACTAGTTATGTTAGATTGGATGTCACTGCCCAGTCAAGATCAGCGTAACAAATAGGAACGAGTAATAATACACTAAATAAGATAAGTATTTTCCTTTCAATCTTTAGTCAACCCTATATTTATTTTAATATTATTTTCTAAAAGATATTCATAATCTTCTATTTCTTTCATCATTTTTTCTGAACACATTTATATCACCGTTCCTGTAATCTTTTCCATTTTAAACATAAATAAGGACTTATACAAAACCAACGTTTCCAACACCTACAACAAAAGTGTAGCTTATTCATTTCTTAATAAAGTGCGTTCCATGTTGAACCGTCACAATAATATATCTTAGTATTATTTCTTCCTATTGTTCCGTTATATGCTGCTGCACATGATGGTAATGTGTTTGCTTTTAATTGTATTAAATTGCTTATATTAACTATTGAAGCGTTTAAACTAATTATAGTTCCTGTTCCTTGTATAAATGTATCTGTATATATAGGGAATGCACCATTTACGTTAAAATATATTTTTTTACCATTAGTCATACCATTATCTACATCACTTATCCAACCAAAATCAGACATATCAGTATAAGTTAATGTTGCACCAGATGCTGTATGCGGTAAAAAACTAAACCCCACAAATGAAATAGGTAAGTCTATTGTTTGGTCTCTAGTACTACTACTTTTAAATTGTGTTTCAAACATTTTAAATACATACCTTGCCCCCATATTATACACGGTATAATATGAATCAAAATCCTCAGAATACCAATTTTTTTGATATTGATTATAAATTGTTGTTCCCTCTAATTGTTGTTGATGATATATATAATTTTCATATAAATTCTTCATAAATATATTTGTCCATCCTGCATCCATACCATTACTTGTTGACGCATCCGTAAATTTAGTAGTTGAATGTATCCATTCTTCTCCAGATGTCATGTCTTGGTAATCAGTATATTGTAAATCAATAAACTTTTTAGATGTACTTGCTTGGTTATCTCCGATTGCTGTTATTAATGGGCTAGTTATTAAAGAAAGACCATATGCACTCTCACCCACATTTAATCTATATACATTTCCTGTTTTAGCTGTTATCTGGTTTGGTTTAGTAGATTGTGAACCCCAACTATATGCTTCATCAACAACTGGTAACATATCAGATGGTGAGAATGCTCCTTGTACAACTAAGTCTCCTCCAACTTTTGTGTTACTTATAATATTAGTACCGCTACTACTTAAAATCTGAGATTGGTTAGTACTAATTTTTACTTGCATATAATCAATCCAATATCTCAAATCTTCTGATGGGTGAGCTTGTGATGTTTTTAACATTATATGAACTTGTTTATTATTATCAATAAAATCAGAAGCAGGAGTAGGAATTGATTCACCACATTCCCCTTCCATACTCATGCCCTTATCTCCCATACCACCGCATATAAAATACCACGAAGAATTTGTATTGTTCCATATTAATAAGTCCCAATCATAAGTTGATGATTCATCATCTCTTGTTATCCATCCATTTGCATTTACATAAATACTAGAATATATCTTTTTTGGATTTATGGAAGGTAAACTTATTCTTAACATTACACCAGACCATTGACCAGCTGCACTTGTTTCAACAAATTCATTTGTATATATATAATCATAATTTGCCATGTAACCTCTGTCTGCTTCCCAAGACACAGCATCTGCTACTATATTATCGGGTGTATCTAAAACGCCTGCCTCTGCGGTATTCTCACTTAACCATGCTGTTACAGTTCCTCTGTTCATATCGAATGTTGTATTTGTTGAATTTAAATCTGGGAATGATATTTTTATAAAAGTCACATTACTAGTTGTATTAACATACTGATCTTGATATGTAGGATATGGATTACCACCTAAACTTGGTACATTAGTTAAATTAGCCCAGTCTACTTTTGTCTTATTAGCATCACCTATTCTTACTATTGTATCATTACCCATTAAAGAAGCTATTGAACTGTTGCTTAAAATTAAACTTGTTTCGTTATACCTTTGGTCACTTAAATTAAGTTTAGTATCATTTACTTGTTGGATAGCTAAAGTATCATTGTATCTACTATCGGTTATGTTTAAGAATATTTGATAAAGTTCTGTTGTTTTGTTATATAAACTTAAATCAGTTGCAGGACAAATGCCATTAGTTGCTGTACATACCCTAGAACTCCCTTCGAATAAAGCAGGTGCTGAGAAGTTAGCATCTAAAAGAGTGAATACTAAACTAGGAGATAACCAAAAAGTTGCGTTGCCTTCGTATAGATAATATTGTACTATATCCCCTACGTTTGCTTCTTGTACAGCTAAAACTAAAGGAATTGATAAAACTATTAAAAATATTCCAAATATTAAACTTAAATAAGTTGCTTTAGTGATTGTTTCAACTCCTTTAATCCTTTTTCGTTCATAGCTTCTAAAACCAAATCTCCGTTTTCTTCATATATTTGCAAGTTACATGATTCTTTTATTATTACTGAATTATAGATTATCTTTCCTTTTTTGTTAATTGATTTAACAACCACTTCTAAACTGTCTTTTGTATTGCATTTTTTCTTATCTTTTTCTATTTCTACTTGTGCGAATACTGAACAAATAAAAAGTAATCCTATTAATAAGCAAATTAGTTTTCTCATTTTATATTAACCCACTTAACCAAGATATCATGTATCTTATAATGCTTGTATCGTTTACATTAGCTTGGTATTTATTGCTTCTCATCTTTATTACTACCGTGTCATTCTTATCTGCTGTGAACTTATTGCTTCTATATTTTATTATAATAGTTGAGTTATGATGTACTGGTGTTTCTTGCCATTTAAATATTGGATAATCAACTAGATTGTTTTGTGTACTCCATACGTTTGTAAAGTCCCATGATGTCATTGGTTCATTTGAAATATCATAAAAATAAGATGATAATGTTTCAGTTGTATATTCATTAGTTGCATTATAATATCTTTTACAAGTATCACTGACCACAAAAGAATTATTAAATGTTCCAGCAATATTATTACAAGTAGCATTAGGATTAATTGAATAACTATTTATAATTGTCATATCTCCTTGATAATGTGCAAAAAATACTGGTTCTATATACCAATAAGGAGATGTTGATATATTTATATAACTATTTTTTAATATTATAGAACCAACATTCCAATTAACTAAAGCACTATAATCAATATATTCATTCGTACTAGGATTAACTATACCACTAATACTTATATTTTCAATTAAAAAATTACTTGAACTAGTATACCCTATAAATGATGCAAATGAACCATCGCCATTTATTATCAAATTATTAAAATTACAATTTGTAATGTATTTAATATATGAATCATCAAATAAAAATGCAAATATTCCATACTCTGGATAAATAATTAAATTATTAATTTCATATTTATTACAATCCAATCCTCCAGCAAACCCTGAAATCATAGAAACTGTATAACCATTACAATCTATATTATTATCTAAAGTATAATTTTCGTTTAAATTATTTCTTATGTCAGAAAATCCTTGACAATCAGTAATATGCGTAAGTGCAAAACAGCTAACTAAACTAATAAGTCCTATTAACAAAAACATTAAAATCTTTTTCAACTTAACCACGCCTCCATTGTACAATCGTGTCCTCCACCAGCGTTTAATACGCATGAACTATTACTCTTTACGTTGTTTACATATTCTATAGTTAGATTTTTACTAGTCCAATTAGGATTAGAATTTGGATTAATATAAGGAACATAATCAGATAAATCGCTAGTAGAAGCTTTAGAATCTATCTGAGACTGTTGACTAGAAGCGTTTGACCATAGATTAGTAATGTTGGTATTTATATCAGATTCATTATTTATTCTATTTGTATATTCTGTTAGTAAGCATATTCCAGTAGTTGTCTCACAGACTGTTGAACCGTTAACATAACCCTGTGCTACTAAGTTACCTAAGATATTTTCATTACCTGTATTGTTAACATCAATTACAGTTACATTAAGATGATTACCCTCAATAGATACATTACCCTGAACGTGTAGATTAGCATTTATTCTTACATCACCACTAATAGTACCGCCTGCTGTTTTGTAGTCTAGATTATCCTGAATATCTATATATCCTTTCATTGAATTATTATTATCATTTATAAAGGTTAAAGTATTACTCATATTACTTTTCCAAGAATCGTTAACTGAGACTATTAAACTACTATCATTATACCTTTGGTCTACTGAGTCTAATTTGTTACCAAGCAAGATATCTGTCGCTGCCTTTGTGTAGAAACCATTGTTAACTTCTGTTGCTGTGTAATAGTCTAACTTATCATCTGACCAGTTACCGTTGGCTGCTATCAAAGCATTAACTTGGACTAGAGAAGCAAAGTATGTTATCGGCTGGCCTTGTAAGTATTGTGAATTAACAGAGTATGGTACGTAACTAATCTGCTGATAACCAGAATCACTACTATCTAGAATAACCCTCATCCTTAAAGTACTGTTTCCAAAGTAAGGCAGTTCTAATACTTTCTTAAACTTTCCATTAGTATTTGTAGTTGCAGAAGTGTTAGTAGAATAGATTACTGAATCACTCTCATTAATAATAGTGTTGTTGACGTAGAATGTTCCTGGCTTTGCGGTACCATCTGGATTCAAATTAATATTCTCAGTAGACACATTTAAAGCGAAAGAAATAGAACTAACAAGAACAAGACTTAACAATACAATCATTATTTTCATCATGTATGTTTTTACCATAAGTTCTGATATATAAATGTTTCTAATATCCTTTCTTCTTTTTTAAATATAAATAAATACCCACACCAACCAATATTAATAAAAGCACTATAAAGAAATTACTTTTTGTAATTACTTCAAAAGGAACATGTGTTGTTATTTCATCTTGAACATTAGACTGATATTTAATATATGCCTGCCATTCTCCAATAGTTGAGTTAGATGGAATAGTTGTATTATAAGTCTTTACCCATTTAAGCGAATCTGTTATAGTTCCATTAGTGTTATTGCATTTGTCAGTATATTGATTATAAATTCCATTGATGCATGTTGGAGGTATAAGTTCAAATGTGTATGATTCATTCCTAAATATTTTAGTAGTAGGATCTTCTAGATATAATGTTAAGATACCATCTCTATCTGGTTCATATCCTTTATTGATTATTACAACTGTTCTAACCATAGTATCTCCTGCTAAATACTTATTCTTATCTAAACTTAAAATAACATCATAATAAATAGTAGAAACTTTTTTAGTTAACTCTGGAGAACCACCGCCACCACCAACAATAGGAGTAGGAATAGCAGGGATAGCTAAAGATAAAGGAATAAACAAAAAGTTAGATTCATATATAGTTGAATTAATATTTACTTTATTTATTACAGATTCAATATTATCATTGCTTATTGTTGGTATTTGAGAATAGTCTATCTCAGCATATACACTAAAACAAATAAATAGTACTGTAATTAAATAAATAATATGTTTCATCGTGTAATGAACACCTTACTTGTAAAATCAAATATTACTGCTCGTAAATAATTAATCGGAAAGAAGATATGTTTTACTGTTAAATTACTGTTTGTAATAGTCAAATGTCCAGGATTAACAATAGATAAATTATAATTACCCAAATTACAAGTAATTGAAGATAATGTGCAATTCTTACTAATAACCCAATTAGATGATGCAGGACAACTACAACTAACCGTGTCAATTGTTATTGTGTTTGTTAAAGAGGTATTTGAAACACCATCTGAATCATATGCTTTAATGTACCATGTATGAGTACCATCGGCAATATTATTTACTGTAAAATTTAATGTTGTAGTTAAGCTAGTATTTATCCATTGATTAACATAACTTGTTGTGTTTAGTACTTCATCTAAATATAAACTTGCATTTAAAATATAATCATTGTCGTCAGAAACATTAAATGTAAAATTAACTAATGAAACTAAAAAATTAGAATTATTCTGAAGGTCATTATTTATATTAATAATTAAATTATTATCATAGTAAAAATAATGTAATGTTTCTTCATATACTCTGTCTCCGTTTGCATATCCACCACTAGATGTTCTTAAGGGGATATAATTAAAACTTGAGTAATTATAACAAGCCCAATTTACAGTACCTGGATTAGTATATGAAGCGTTAACAACAAGAGAAGCATTATATCCATTTATACAATTAGATGGAATTGTTAGATTAATTTGTTCAGACTGGTCTTTCACTTCCCATAAATAATTATAAATGTTCTTATTAGTTAATAATGTTAAATTTGAATAGTTGATATATAAGTTAGGTATACCTGCTACAGAATTATCATAACCAGAAGTAGACCAACTATTATCATATATATTTTCAGGAGTGAGCCATCCACTAGTTGCGATATATGATTCTGCACTTAATTGTGCAGTATAATTTCCAAAAAATAAATTTATAGATGAGTTAGTAGTTATAGTCCCAGCACTATTATTAGACCATAAACTTAAATTATATATTCCACTTCTGGGAAAAGTAATTGTTGTCCAGTTTTTATTACCTGAAGTATTACAATTTAAACATAGAGTGTAATTCTTATACCCATTATTCCAACTATACCATGAACTTGAATTGAATCCATTAGCAAAAGTAAGATTAAGAGTAACTGATAATGTATTTAAAATATTAGAAGTATTTAACGGAGAAGTAATAGTTATGTTAGATAATGCAGTAGCTTCCAAACTAAATATAATTAATAAAGCAAATAATAAAATAATAAATCTCATTAACATCCTCCAAGACAGAAATGTGTTGAGTTCATTTGTAAGAATAAAGTGTCATTAATGAATATTCTTTTTGTTACATTTATGTCCTCGTTGAATGTAGTATTGCCTGTTATTGTTCCTCCTACTTTTTTAAAGATAGTACTGTTCTCTGCTGAATAATTTCCGAGTGTCGCTATATAAGTTGTTATATTACTCATGTTACTGTTTAAGGAAGTAACCGTTACATAACTTGGTTTATCTGCGGACCAGTTGCCTATATTAGTTGTGGTTGCAGATAGTGTACTATATGATGGTTTATCTAATGACCAGTTTCCATTAGCAGCAATTAAATTGTTTACCGTTGCTGTTGTTGAATATGAATTTTGAACAGCACTCCAGTTTCCATTGTATAAAGAACATATACCAGCTATTGAACTGTTACTTTGATTATTAATAGAACTAATTAAACTCGTTTCATTATATCTCTGATCTGATAAATTAAGCTTTGTATTGTTAACTTGCTGAATAGCTAAAGTATCATTATACCTGGTATCTACAATATTTAATTTATTTCCTAATAATATATCCGTGTCTCCACTAGTATAGTAATTTCCACTTACCTCGGACCAGTTACCGTTAGCTGCTATCAAAGCATTAACTTGTGCAAGAGAAGCAAAGTAAGTAATAGGTTGTCCTTGTAAATATTGAGAATTAATAGAGTTAGGAACAAAACCTATACTTTGAAATCCTGTATCATCAGAGTCTACTTGGATCCTACAATCAACACTACTATTACCAAAATAAGGAAAGTCTAAGACTTTTTTGAATTTACCATTAACGTTTGAAGTAATAGAAGACACATCACTTAATATTGTATCTAAACTACTATTCCTACAAGTGTATGTTGCAGTATATGTTCCATTCTTTGCAGTGCCATTATTATACATTAATAAATTATCAAAAGGTATTGAATATGCATAAACAGATGTAATAAATAATAGACTTACACAAAATAATAAATATAGCTTCTTCATAATAATTTACCTCCTTTATCCCATCAAACTTAGTTTAGGTTTCCTAGCTAATAGACATCCAACTAATGCAAACAGTACTGGAGTAACAATAGATAGTAAGTATCTAATATAGGTCATGTTAGTTATCTTCATAGTGTCATGCCAAAAGCTAAATACAACACCATCTTCTGAACCATAAAATATGTTAGACGCACCATCTAAATTACCTTTGGTAATATACTGCACATATGGATTTTCAAACTTGATAATAGTGAATATAGCGAATAAGATAAGAGCAACACCTATAGTCTGTTTCCAACTTTCAATTCTAAAACTACCTACACTAAAACCGATTTTACTTAGTATGAAAACAAGAAGGAAGATTATACCGTAACTAAACCCGAAAGATTGATAAGCGTTTAGACTATTCAACCACATTAAGAATTTAGTACTATAAAGGAAATAACCACCAATTCCCAATGTTGCTAGTAAGATATATTCTTTCATACTTATCTCTTTTAAAAAGCTCATTGTTTAGTCATACCTCACCATCATTAACATATTCCCATATCCATTCATTAAGCATCATATCCATCTCTTCTTTAGGAACTTCTTTTTGATTAAGTATATGATGCTTTGATCTTCCAGTAATCATATCCCTCACTATAAACTCTTCAACTAGTTCTTGATAACTGTTACAATCGCTTGTCGTCTTTGTCTTCATGTATTTGCTCATCTCTTATCCCTCTTTTTCCTGGAATTTCTGTTCACTATGTTGTTGTGCAACTTCCTATTTTATATGTTACTTTAGCTTTTTGTGCAAAACAATAATTTTGATACGTCTTATTATCTGAACCGCAAACATAGTCTTGTGTATCTGGACACTTCTGACCTGTTACGCTCCCCACAATACTCTTACCCCCTTCTATAGATTTATCAACACCATACTTTACACTACTAGTATATTGTGCAGGGAAAAAGTATGATATTGCTACAATGATTATAATAACAATTAATACTGGTAATAACCAACCGCCTTTACCCATTATTCAACCTCTTTTTATTATATGTTGGTGTAGGTTTCTTTAACACGTAAAAGTAAAGATACCAAAGTCCTAAACAACCTAACAAGATTACAACAAAACCACCATACGGATTACTCTTCCAAACGTACTGGCCTATCAAAGTTATAATGTTAGAGTTTATACCACTAGGTGTTAAAACTATATCGCTTCCTACATCAGCTATTTTCTTGCTTTCTATTACTTGAAATATATTAGTGCAAAAATTAATAATAAGCATTACTACTATTAAGCCCACCCAAATAAGCAAATCTTTCCTAGTTCTGTTAAAAGCAAATATAACAATGATTATGGCACCTAATATCATAAGTAACTTAGCAAACCATATCTCGGTAAACATGCACCTATTATTACCGCTACAAGTCAATGCTTCACTATTTAATTGACAATCTTTATCTATCAATGGCCATTCAGCATCTTCGCATTTACCATTTTCATTTTTATTTGTATCTTTTAATCTAGCAATGAAAGATGGTAATGTCTCAATAACATTGCTTGTTGTTTCATTAATAGTACTCTTTATATCATTTAGATTATTTTGTGCAATACCACCACTGCCCACACCGCTTGTTGCTTCATTATTAGTTTCTGTGTTTGTAGAAGCCATACTGTTCAGTGTTTGTGGTAGAGAGAATAACCCCATAGGTTCTTCATCACCATTATAAATACACACATTATCAGAACAAACATAATTAGTGTCACATTGATTATCGTAAGTACATTCGTAACTAGTTCCACCACTTGTATCTAAATTAGTAATTGTGTTTGAAATGTTAATTTTTAAAGTGTTTAAGTTATTATAATTATCTTTGCACCAAATAGATATATTAAATAATCCAGAAGTGTTACTTAATACTTGTACTGATGTTACTGTGCCTGTTGCTTCGTAATATGTAGAATTAATAATTCCTTCATTGATGCTACCCCAACAAGAACCATAATTACCATCGCTATAATTTAAATTTATAATCCCATTGAAGTTGGTTACATCTGAATTGTTAATAGGAGATGTTATAGTTATTACTGGTTTGGTATAATCACTGATATAATAAAATATATTTTCTAACGGCGTAATAGTGTAAGTGGCTACATTATAAATTGTTCCACTGCCTACAATGTATATATCATTAAAAGGAAATTTTAAATCTGAAATAATAATTGTATCTGTAGAAATAGTTATTACTTCTGACGCTGAAGAAAATAAAATTGAATTATTAATGCCAAAATCTAATTTACTTTTTATAATGTTTGAATTGTTTTGTGTGAATAAAATAGGAGAGTAAGATAAGATATCAGAAGAAGCAGAAAAATAAATAGCACTAGAATTTAAATCACAAGGAGTAATATTAAAAGTATTATCACAAGTAGATGCATAACTTACACTAACACTAATAATAAAAAAGAGAAGAAAAAATAAGTAGGAGTGTTTCATTGTATCACCTTCGTTAAGTATTTAGAAATGATATCTTCTGCTTTAAAGTAGAGAATAGGTAAAGGATAGTTTTCTTGCTTGTTTCTAATAGAGTGTTCCGATTCAGATACTATAACTTCATACGCAGAGAAGTCTTCTAAACATACAAGATCGGCCCTTAAACCAGAAAGAAAGATAGCTTCACAATAGAAGGTTTTACCACTCTTTAACAAGTCTAATGCCAATATACATTTAGCTAGTTCGTGTGCTTCAGTATTATGTGAGTTGAACTTAATAGTGTTCTTTCTTATATTATAGCTTCTATCAAATAGACTTAGTAGTTCTTTCTTCTTGTGATAATCTGAATTCTGAATCTTCTTATTAATTGATTTAATTTTAGACTCTTTAATCAAGCGTAGTCTTCTTTGATATTTCTGTTCTTGAGTAAGTAACATTTTTATATAACCTCTTTAGTATACTAATATATATACTTTACTACTTATTTTTTCTTACCTAATATCAATGCTAATCCTATTATTAAAGCAATGAAAACTCCTGAATAAGCAAAGAACCATGCTGCACATTCTACTCCTTCTGTCTTTATAAAACAAGCTTTAATCTCACCGAAATCAGGCGGACAGTCAGAAGAGAACAAAGGACCTTTAGCACGTTCTTCAGGACTACATATACCATCACCTACTATTCCTGTTTCATTGATGGCTTTCTTTACTTCTTCTTTAATCTCTGGAGTGTTATTAACTATTGGAGTACCGCCACCGCCAGCAGGAGGAGTTACAGTAACAATAGACCTAGTAAAGCTTACGTTGCTTGTGTTCATGTTACCAGCTAAATCTGTCACTGAAGCGTACAATATATAATCAGCATCATATATCAAATCAATATAAACAGAACCATTACAAGTAACTGAACCGCCAGGTAAAAAAGGTGTTAAAGGTGAAGCAAGATATAAAGTATAATTACAAGATGATAAATGTAGTTCGTTACTATACACACTTAATAATACTGAAGCTGTTGATACTGTAGAACCTTCTGTTGGAGAAGTAATGTTAACATCTGGTTGTGTTGTATCTATTGTGAAGTTATAAACGCTTGAATTAATATTGTTTGAATAGCTTCTGTTATCAATAGAAGATGCTTTAATAAAATAAACACCGTCTATTAAATTAGTCATGTTAGAATAGCTTTGATTACTACTGTTAAGTATTGACCAAGTAACCCCGTCTGTTGAATTATAAATAGTGTAATTAATAGTATCACCATTAACATCTGTAGCAGAGAAATTAATAAGAGAATAGTTCACGTTAATATAAGCACCGTTTGAAGGACTAACAAGCGTAGGTGTAGTAGGATAAAAGTTAGTATAAAATGTTCCTGTTGTTGTTGCTGATATTCCAGAGTTATTATCTAAGATAAAAGAATAGTAAGTGGTAAGCGGACTAGTTATTGAACTATCTATTGTATAAAGGCAAGAGAGAGTAGGATAAGAAGTACTGTTTACTGTTGAGTTACAATATGTTCCGTCTGGACAACCAACACCTAAAATGGGTGGAGTGTTACCTTTACAGAAATACGCTGTCCATCTGTCTCCTGAGTTTACATCATTAAAAGTAAGAGAAAAGTTAAGATAACTATTATTATTTGTCGGATTAGAATATGTTGAATTAATACCGGTTGTAGATGTAGTTGCATTTGTCCAGTTAATAGAAGGAGATTCTTGGGCAGCAGGAGAACCACCGCCAATAATTACTGAACCAGAATAAACAATATTACCATTATTGTAGCCATCATATGCTGTTATACTACACGACCATGACTCACCTGGAGTTGTATTACCATTATCAAGTGTCCTACTATTTATTCCTTTCAATGTAGATCCGTTCTGCCAATCATATATTAAAGTAACAGTATCGCTGTTTTCGTCACTAGTAGAAAGGTTAGTACAATTCAAATCGTCAGTATCAATGGGTGTAGCAGAAACAATGCTTGCAGGAGAAGTTATTACAGGTAAAGTATTAGATACGGTGTAACAAAGTTGCGTCGACATATTAAAGTTTCCTAGTGTATCATTGAACCAATAAATACCACACACTTTATTAAAATGATTTAAAGTAACGGTCTGAGTATTATATGCTGCATAAGTAGAAGCTTGTATTGAAGTAGCTGAAGAATTTACAAAAGAAGCAGTATTATTATGTGCGAACAACATTGAATCTAATTTTAAGTTATCAAGTAAAGTAACGTTCCATTTAACAACACCATTAATCTTAGGAGTAGAATCATTAATAATAAAGTCCTGATAGTATGGACTAATTGAATCAACATAGAATGTAACATTACTAGAATTCACATTATTAGCAGAATCATTAACATATACCTTATAAAGATTACTTCCTTGATTTGCTGTAACAGAAAAGTTATTACAAGTAGCAGGAGTTGAATTTGCACCACCAGTATTATACCAACATTTATTTAAATTTAAATCGCTTGCTGTATAATTTAACCAGACAGGAACTGTTAAATATGTTGTGTTTAAAGGATATGTCAGATTTATTTGTGGTGTAACATTATCTATGAAAATATTATAATACCCAGAAATAAACATATTACTCCATGTATCATTAGCAAAATATCTGAAAGTATAATTTAAATCATTAACTAACCCAGACACAGATGCATTACAACTAGTTCCTACTTTATCCATTGTATAGTTAGTAGTATAATTAAATTCTAAAATGCATTGGTCTATAGTTGATTGTGAATCAGATGTGGTTATACCAAAATTGTATGTTGTATTAGGGATATAAGTATTATTAGATGATGGCCTTACTAAAGTAATAGTTGGTGCAGTCGTATCTGTATCTAGAGTTAATGTAATCGAGCATGAAGAATATTCTCTAGAGTAAAATAATAATTGATTAGTACTATTAGATTCTAACAAGAAACCATAATTTGTATATGTTCCATTACTTATTGAATTAATAGCCTCGCTTATATCAATATTAATTGTATTTGAATTATATTTAGCAGCACCATATATTTGTGTGGTATAATCTCCCCCTTCAGTACTCCATAAAACACTATTCGTGGTATTTAACCAATTCACAGCACCAGTAGTACTATCTTTTGTTCCTTCTTCCCAATCAGTAGTTAATAAATGAACCCTAATCCAGTTAGTTGAAGAACCACTATAACCTATTAAAGAAAGAGTAGCAATATACTTCCCAGATAAACCGCTTAATGGAAAATAAATTAAAGACCTGGTTTCTTTATCACCATCGATTTCAATATTAGTTCTAATACCCATATTCCATTTTTTAGTAATAGCTGTTTGACTATTAATAAATGTATCTTTCGTAGAACAATAAGTAGTAGCATAAACAAGGTTAACACTAAATAGACAAGCAATAATTATTAATAAAAGTACCATTATCATTTTTTTCATGTGTTATCATTACCTTTAAGATAATATAAAAAAATAAAAAATAAAACATTGTTTAGTTAATTACTGTGTAGGTACATATCCTATTGTAAATTGTCCAAGGCTAGTCAAATAAACATAGTCTTCTCCAATGTAAGCAAAGGTTGTACTTGTTGATGTTACTGCTGGCAATCTCTTGCATGATGCGAATCTATTTTCAGATGTTCTTACACTACCGTCTTTAAGATAGCAGTTATTGTCTCTTACTGTAACTGTTGCATCATACTGTATCCAATCATAGCTTGTTCCTACTTGTTTAAGTGAACCCCAGACACTATAATTGTCTTTCTCAAATTTAAAGGTTCCTTGTCCTCGGTCATTTGCACTATTCAAATTCAAAGTCACTGGTGCATTATTTGCACTTCTTATACTAAACGCATCACTAGCAAATACTGTCGTAGCTAACAACAACATTGCCAATATTGCACATATCTCTTTTTTCATTTTTATTCAATCTCCAGCCACTTTAATAGTAGCCGAATAGATACTAAATCAAGTGATATAAAAAGGTTACCGTCTTTTCCTTCCTCTTAAGTACATAACAAATAAAAATAGTACAATTCCTATTCCAACATAAAGTATGGTGTTATCTTCTTTTTTTATAGTAACTGTCTCTTTTTGTGTTTCATTTTTCTGAGAAGATGTAGTGCTCCTGCCACCGCCGCCACCAGATGATGTTGTTGAACAATCCTTAGTGCCAGTACATGCATCTAACACATTACAGCTATTATTAAATTTAGTTCCAGAACATACTAATTCAGGATTAAGACAAGAACATGAAGAAGAACAAACCCGATCTCCAACAACAGTTCTAGTATTATTACATAATGTCTGATTAAATGATTCCGTAGAACATTTGGTTGATAAGTCTATTACTGGTTTCCAGACAGTCTCACCACAGAAAGGAGTAACACATCTATTTTCAACACAAACTCTGCCTGTATTACATTCACCACAATCAATAATATTACCACAAACCATTGATTGACCACAATATAAATTTAAAGAAGAACAAGTGTCTGTGCATGGAACAGTAATAGGATCAATACTTATAACATTAGTTATTTTTTGAGTAGGTGATGTTCCGAATTTATAATTAACTGATAAAGTACAAGAACCTGTTGAACCTTCTGGAACTTTAATAGTAGATGATTTACTAGTTGGTGTGTCTATACTAATTAACACATCTTTATATTCTTTTGTCCCATCATTAAAAGTACACGGTCCAGTAATAGTATCAATAAAGCTTACTCCCCATCTTTCAGAAGTTCCTAATATATCATAAGTTACACTAAAGTCAATTCCCGATGAAATATTAGATGGTATGTCACTTACAACAAGTTTCAAAGCATCTAAACTAGCTTCCTTCTTATTACTTGAATAAATAACTACCAAAATAAGTAAAGTGATTATCCCAATTATTATAAGTGCATTATTATTTTTCTTTTTCATCTTAATAACACATCCCATTTAATATTCTTAAACAACCATCATCACAAATAAGATAACCATTTGAATCACCATATGTTGCACAGGTCTTGCCACCAAAGTCTGTACCATCACATACTTCAGTACCTTCTTTAATGCTATTACCACACGTAGAGATTTGACCACATGTTTTAGTTCCTTTACATCTTAAATTACCACAAGAGTCATGGTCGGTTCTACCAACACAAGTATTTCCTAAATATGGACAAAAACAATCAGAACAATCTTTTGTTCCTGATATTAAACCACCACAACCATCTGAACATGTTGAATCAATGCAAGTATTTATTTTACAAGAATCACTAGGATAACAAATTGGTTTGTCGATTTCATTAACCCAATCTTGAATTGCTTTGTCTAATTCTTCTTGTGTTGCTGAACCTGATTTCCAAGAAGATATTTTAGTTCTCATTATTGTTTCGTTGCTTTCCGTATTACAAACCTTTGTTCCAGGAATATTATTACACCCATCATTACAAGTCGAACCAATGCACGTGTTTGCAGCACAGCTTGGATTTGTAGGAGTACAAGTACATGTTTTAGTACCTTGACAAATACCACCACATCCATCTAAACATGTTAAACCAATACAAGTGTTTACAGAACAAGAACATGAAGGAACGCAAGAAGTACCACAATTTAATGTTCCATCATTACATATATTAATACCACACGAGTCAGTATAATTTTGATTTTTACAATTCTTATCAGCATTAACACAATGGCAGTTAAAAGTATCATATCCTCCATCACAAAAGAATCTACCCTCACCAACACAAATATTATCTCCTTGAACAGTCTTGTATTTTTCATCAAAGCATTGTTCACTAGGGTTTGTACAACAATTTCCTAAAGAGGGATTATCTGGAAGATAATTACCAGTACATTCAAGTATACCCGTAGATGATTGATACTGCTCGTTTTTACATACTTGACCATTTACCCCGCCTGGGTTTAAATCGTTACAAAAAGATTCAAAGTTACACTCTCTTTTTCCAATACATATATTATTACCACACCCATCCCCATACCTCATCCCTGAACAAACATAATTATCAAGACTACATTTACTTATGCATAATGGAGAGGTTATGATTTCTTTACCATTATTTAACGGACCAATTTGTGTAGGTAATGCTTCATATCCTGGTTTAACGGCAGAATATAATCTAATATATACATTATTATTTGATGAACCTTCATAACAAACAGCATATTTTTGTGGTCTATTTACTTGTATATTAAACCATGAAAATATATCATATTTGAATAATCTCATTGGCTGGCCAGTAAAATCATGTGGTAATTCTGGTATTGTCATTTCTTTAAACCAAGTACCATATGGATTGGTTGCATCTAGACAGTTAACTGCAGGTACACTAAATTCTAACTCTTGCCTATATTCTTGCATTCGACCATTTTCAAAAAGTTGGAATTGATAAAGATTACTTGAGTCTTCATAAGGGTAATCTCCTCTAAATAATACGGTATTTGTGGGGTCATAACATTTATTTCCACCACATAATAAATTACCAGAACAACCACCACATGAAATTGTATTTCCTGTACATGCGTCTACATAACTACCACAATTAAATCCTTTTGATGCACATGTTGACTCACTACAACATTTATTATTTTTACAAAATGTCCCACTAGAGCAAATACCACAATCTATGCTTTCACTTGAACATGGGTCGGTAAAAATACCGCAATTATAATTATAATATGAACATGTCACTGGTTGTTCACAAGACATAGGAGGATAATTTAAACTAGAACGGTCTACTATTTCAAATTTATCTTGACAATTAGATATACCTAAAGCTTCACATGCCGCCTCAACATCAACAACACCATGTCCATAAGTATTAGTAGGACAATTACCTACTTTACATTTAGCAGTTGAGAATACAGCATTTAATAATTCATCTTTTGTTACTGATGGTTTTAATGATTTTAATATTGCTAAACTACCTGTTAAAGATGGTGCGGCCATAGAAGTACCACTATATGATGCCCAATTTGCATTTTTAATAGTAGACATAACATTAACACCTGGTGCTGCAATATCTACTGCATTACACCTACTAGAAAAACCAGCTACTTGACCATTAACATCTACAGCAGCAACGGATACTACACCTGGATAACAACCTGGTGCACCACAACCACCAATACCACTATTACCTGCAGAGAAGACAACAATAACATTTTTAGAGTTAGCTACATTAACAAAATCAGCTATCCAATTATCTTCACAAGTATCAGTTATATAAGCATCTGAACCCCAACTATTTGTTATAATATCTGCTCCTTGTTCTAAACACCATTCTAATCCTTCGTATCCATTTAATATTGACCTTCCAGAACCACTGTCAAAACCATACAGTTCAACGTTTGGTGCGAAACCATGATACACTGAATTAGTATTTGCTATTATTCCAGATACGTGTGTTCCGTGGTCGTTTGAATCTGGTGGTTGTCTTTGGTTTGTTTTAGTGAAATGTAAGTAAGGATTATTAAAATCAATACCACCATCATTAACACATACTTTTACTCCACTTCCAAAATAACCATTACTTACACTATTTAAAGCATTAACAGAAGAAACGGATTTCCATAAATTTGTTTTAAATTCTGGTTCTAACCATACCTTACTTACACTATCTTTTCCTGCTTCATTTATTATTTGACCATATGTTTGATTAGCAAAAACAATGTTTGTATATTTACTAATATATGTTGGATTATAAACTTCTTCCTTGTTGTTTGTTCTTATTATAATACCTATTTGTGACGTTCCTTGTTTTTTATTTAGACTTAATGCGGCAACTAATGAATCATCTAACTTGTTAACTACTTTTTCACCGTATGATTTTATCAGTTCTTCTCTTTGAGATTGTATTTTATTTTTATCTAAAGTTGATAGAACATTATTTGTAGAGGGTGATTTATTTAGAAAGATAATTACAACAACTAATATTATAACTATTCCTAAAAAAATTAATCCTTTCTTATTCTTTTTCATTTAGTTAACCTTTTCTAGCCATATATCTAAGAGTAATACAACGACAAAGCCGATAGCTACACTAACAAGTAATAAAGTATTTGTAACAACTGTTAAGTTAAGTATATCTAATAGCTTACTGAATACGAAACTATTGTTTAACCACGGTAAAGTAAAAGGAATAGCCTTTCCAGATAACCAAAAGTAAAGTACATCCGGCAACCCAGTAAACCAAAGTATCAAGCTAGTAAGGAATAAAGCGATTGACTCCGACTTGTCTTTCTTACCAATAAAAAAATAATAGATTAAAGGAAATAAGCATATTAAGATAAATCCAACCTTGAACATATTATCATGCCAAGACATAGTATATGATTCTTTACCAAAAATTAAAATCTGAATAATACTAATCAAAGCAACCATAATAATACTTACAATTATTCCTTCTTCAAATATCTTTTTCATTGTTTACTTCCTTTTCTTTCCTTTGTAATATTTTCCAATTAAAAAGCCAATCACTAAAAAGATAATCCAATATATATATTTATTATCTTCCGAAGCACTTCCTGAACTTCCACCACTTAAACTGTATCCGTTTGTTCCGCACCAGTTACCTAGTTCACTACTTGATAATCTTGAAGTTGTACAAGTTGAATCACCACAGTTACAAGCAGGACAAGTAGCACAATCACCACTTCTTAAATCAAATGTATCTTCACACCATGTTGAAGTAATAATGCCATCACCACAATCTAAAGGACAGAAAAAAGAACTTCGTGGATCGCTTTCATTATATTCTCCTAAACTAGTACAATATCCGTCACCACAATAACTAGCTATACCTAACACGGAATAAATACAGATTACAAAAAGTGCAATAAATAATATTTTCTTTCTCATCATTCCAACCCTAATAAAGTATGCGAAATTATGTCGGCCAGCCCTATCAATCCTGTACTAACAATTACATTCATAATAGTCAGCATCGAACCACCTTGCCACAACTGTAAAATGATTAATACAATTAAAGCAATAATAAATAAATGAAGCCAATACTTAAACGTCTTTATTTCTTTAGGATATAGTTTCATCTTAGTTACCTCCTTTATACCCACGTAGTACAACCACAATGTTCAGGTATTGATAGATGTGCAGGGAAATATTGACATACCTGACCATCACCACATATCCCTGCTGCACAAGTAAGTGCGGTTGGATTATATATAGTTAAACAAGGTTGCATGTTTGGTTGATTATTATTAGGTGGAACACATTTACCTTGACTACAAATATATCCATCAACACAGCTAGTATATGATGTCTTACATGTTTTATCTGAATCACAATACTGTTCCCTTAATCTTGTTGAGCCTTCTGGATCGCACATATCATAAGTACCACTTTGTGTCACGCTAGATTCACATGTGCCATAAATAAAATTCTGGTCATCTTGTCCACCGTCTGAATCAACGCAAGTTTGTCCGTCGTCTTCATCTTGATTATTATTAACAGCTTCACAAGTATATAAACAACATGTACCTGTTAAACCATACGCAGACATAACTTTACCTTTATCAACACAATCTTGTGAACTCCAACCATAGCAACTAGTAAATGTTCCGTCTTTAGCAATAGTTATTGGTTCTTTATAATAGTATCCGTATTGGTTAGCTGTAGCTTGGCATCCTTTTTGCAGTGTTGGTGCTTGAAGGTCATCTCCGCCTACATTACCACCACTATTACTTAACCCATTATTAGCACCATTATTAAGTAGGTTATTGTCATTATTGCATTTAACAAGTAGTAACAAAAGTAAAATAGCTATTACCCACCAATATTTCTGTGCCCAACTTTCTTTTTTCTTTGCCATTACTTATCGCCTCTTCTTCTTGAATATTAATGATTGAATGAACATACCAATGAATATTCCAACAGGGATTCCATAAACTAAATATGAATATGGATTAGGCATACATGGCCTATTATCTAAACAATGAACAAAATATTTTACAACAATATTAGGAGTTAAATAAAAACCAACAACACCACCAATCACTCCGCCAATCCAGTTCCTCTTTATAAACTCAATAAATTTGTTTGCCATTATGAATCATCTCCTTTTATTTAAATACACACTTTCCACTATCTTCAGTTATGCACTGATTCGTTCCGCCACCAAGACAATCAAACTCTTTATCTATGCAATAATTTTCATGGCACCACTTGTGTCGTATCTCATTAGTACTAATACAAAAGTCTGGATGCTCGCCCATATAGTCAACACAGATATTCTTAGTCTTCTGATAACAAAGGATATTATTATAATTAATTGGTGTACTACTATTAGCTGTGACTTGTGTTAAATCTTTCTGTGAACCTTGAGTAATTAAAACTCCTATAATAATTCCAATAATTAAAAACAATATTATTTTTATTTTCATTTTCTTTTCTTCTTATGCGTTCTCCAAATTATAATAATTATCAAAACAACTAATCCTATACCTAAATAAAGTAATGTGTTTGGTTCATCTACTGGATTGATGTATTGGTTTGTCGTGTTATTATTTACATTAGTCGTGTTCTGAGTATAGTAACTATTATTGTAAGAGTTATACGTATTATATGTGTTGTAATTATTTGTAATAGGTGCAACTGGTTCTGGTGGTGTTACTGGATTTACAACAGGTGTTTTATCTATAATAGTCACATAAGTAATAGCTTGTAATAATAAGACGTTACTGTAATGGTCTGCTGCAAGAAGTGGTGGTGCACCGTTATATGGAATCTTGCTTAAGATAACTTTTGTAAGTTCAGAAGCAAAATCAGTATCTCCTCTTGCTTTAGCTATTTCTAGATAAGTTGCAAATACATAAACAGGAGGATTAGATACTTTACATCCAGTCAACGGATTAAACTCCTGGCATATCTCTTCTTTATTAATTAACCTATTAGCCATAAACATATTCTTCCCTTGTGTATAAAATGGTTCAACATAACTAAATGTAGACGGATTAAGTGCTATGTGTTCAAAGACCCAGTTTGGTTCAATAGGTGCATTTTCAAAAGAGTATGTATCAGTGTCTGCATTATAAGTATCATATACTCCTTTATCTGTTACTGCACCAAGCACTATCTTTTTATTTTCAGTATATACATTACACCATGATGAATCTACGCCGCACATTGATTGTAAAGCGTTTAAGTCAATATAACCTAATTTAATAATATGCGTACATGCAGCACCAGCATTACCATTAGGATACATACAATCAGGCACTAATTCTCCGTTAATCAATCCTGGTTTAAGTCCGTTCATTATAGATAAGTATAACTCTTTATAATTATTATTAGGCCATTTAGCGTCTGCTGTTATAAGTGATTGGACTGCTATTATGTCTGCGTCTGTTGCTGAATTTATTCCGCCACATGTTCCAGGAGTACCGTCAGCATTAAGTTTCCATTGTAAGAAACCAGTGTCTTTATTCTGCATAGTATTCCTAATATAAGAAACTTCTTTATCAAATGTAACCTTATCATTTCTAGTTAATGCTAGTCTCATAGATCTGCTTACTGCTTCGCTTGTTACATCTGTTCCGCAACCAGTACATCCAGTTGAACTAGGACACCAAGATACAGGAACGTGATTACTTATAATAGCACCATTAGGTAATATATAATCTGATTTGTATAACTGATATAGTTCATCGTCTGTTGCACTTGTCTTTTTATTATTAGAATAAATTAAGAGTAATACTAATAAGACTAGTAAAAAGATAAACCAATACTTTTTTATTATATTGTTCTTAACCATATCTTTTCAACTCCTCATATTGCGTAACCTTTAAATATCAACCCAAGATACCTTACTGTTTTCGGATAAGTAAAGTACCCTGGGTCTTTATGAAACACTGGAGATTATTACTTCAGTATTTTCTTAAACCATTTATATTTAAACGCTAAACCAAGTAAACTAAGTCCACCTAATCCACCTACTACATAATAAACCGTGTTATCTTGTTTACATTCTTTTGTTCCTTCTATACTTCTAGTAGCATTACAGTTACTAGTCTGTGTTACGTTCTTATCAGAGCATGTTAAACTTAAATCAGGTGTCCAAGTACTATCTGTACATGAACAGTCTTTAGTACCAGCAACCATTCTAGTCTTTCCACAATTACTAGTCTGAGTAACATTATTAGTCTTACAAGTTGAAGTAGTATCTCCTGACCAAGAACTATCAGTACAATTAACAGCACAACTTACTCTGCATGCATTATCTGAACATTTAGTAGTTCCTGACGGACAACCGCAAGAAGGACAAGAACCGCCACAGTCAATACCCGTCTCATCTTGATTCTTAATACCGTCTGAACATGAAGGTAAAGTAGTACAATTCTTAGTTCCAGGTAAAGTCTGATTACAATTATTAACACAAGTACTGTTTGAACAAGTATTAGCTTGACAAGAATTATCAGGTGTACAACTTATTAAATGTGTTTGACAAGTTTCATTAGTAGCATAATCTATACAGACATCAGCAGTATATTTTACACAAACATTATTTACTATTTTCCAACAAGAAGGAAGTGTTATTATATTATCATCTCGACATTCAACAAAAGAGTTATATATACAAGAAGCATTTAAATATTCAACACAATCACTATTTTCCCATTTATAACAATTTTTTAAAAGCGGATTACAATCAGCGTAAGGATAACTACCACTAAGAACACCATTAGTACATCTTCTTAATTCTACATTATTACCTGCATAACAATCTTCTGCTGTATTAAGTAAGAAAGCGTTAACAGTATGATCGTGTTCTATAAATCCAAACGGTTGAACAGTGCAGTTATTAAGTGCAGAACAAATCATATAACCATAATTAGTATTACAACTATTAGTAACACAATCTGAATCTTTTATACAAGGAGAACCAATCTGCCCATCTGTGCCTGGCCAATTTAAACTATTATCCACATAACAAGCATATAAAGTCTGTTCTTTTTTATTTGATAAAGTATAAGGAGAACCAGTACCATATGTATAAAAATAAGTGCCAATAGTATACTCATCAACATAAGCACTAGTACTAAATAACTTCCTAGCATTGTATACATAACATCTATTAAATGAATCAGTTACTTGTTGACAATCACTCATTGTTGTTTTACCTTGACTTTGTTTAGTTTCTAAATCATTATAACATCCATTATATTCAGCATATTTTACTGTTGTTCGTTTCTTATTCATTGTGTACGCACCTAATACAACTATTAAAATTAAGATAATAATTATAATAATATTTTTCTGTTGATTCTTTTTCAATCTTATTTACTCCCGCATGTAGCTACAAATTGATTATCATTTATTACGCATCTATCGTAAACATTACTATCATAACTTAATTTAATATAATTGTTGCATTGTTCAGGATATATATAATATGCAGTAGGTTCTACTTGATACCATTTACCATCTATATAAGCTTCATACCATTCATGCAAATCTCCCCTCTTTTTATTATCTTTAATAGATGAAGTAGGAATATTAGTTATCGGTATTATGCCTTGTAAAGTAGAACATGCATTATTACGTGACAGACAGCCACCGACAGATCTAGACTGGATACCGTTTGCCCTTAACAAAGTAACTGCTGCCTTAGTTTTAGAGACACAGTCACCTTTTTTAGTTTCAATAACAGTTGATGCTTTTTCATCAGAAATACAATAGTTAGTGGAAACGTCAGAATATATAATATTGTTTACAACATATGTTTCAGTGTTCTTCAGTGTTTCCATATCATTCCTACCTTTTAACATTTTAGCAGTAGATTGTACTATTTCACTGTTAACGTCGAAATCTTCAGTCGCACTTAAATAATCAGTATTTACTGGAACTACCTTACTAGTAGATTTATTACTATTAAGAACTAATATACTTACTATTATAATTAATGCAATATAAATCCAGTATTCCTTTTTGATACTCATACGAATAAAGTTCGTATGATTCTTAGCAGACGCTTGCATAACAATCGCCCCCTAATAGAGCTATCTCGCTCTGATGTGTACTTTGTTCTAGGCCACACATACCTTTGAATAATATATTTGTTGCTCCAATAATATCACGATGACCCAAGAATCCACAAAATGAACACAAGAACAGCCTATCTTTCTTGTGATATGGTTCAGCCACACCACATATTGGACACTCTTGACTTGAATATTCCTCAGTGTTTCGTTCTATAATCATCCCTTTCTCTTCTGCTTTGTTATCACATTTTCTGTAAAGTGAATCATATGCCCAATAGTTATGCAGCATTTGATTTCCTTTTTTACCAATATCATTGTCGTCACGTATTCCTTTTACATCACCAATGAAAATATGTGATACATTATTACGCTTGAGAACCTTAAACATTTTGCTTGTCAAATTATTATATAAATTATTCTGCCATTTTGAACGATAGCTAAATAATTTTAACAATCTCTTTGAACTTTTCCTGTTAATCTTTAATAGCTTGGATTGCTCATCAGCAATCAAATCAGTATAATAAGACCATTGCTTGAAATGTCTCTTGCTGCCAATAAGCTTTTCTTCGCCATTGCTCATTTTAATTGCAAACAGTTTTTTTATCCCTAAATCTATACCAGCATAGACTTTTGAAATCTGTTTTTTAGGCTCGGCAACATCGACAGATTGAAATAGATAGAATTTATTATCTTTAAAATGTATCTGACCCCTGCCTTGTTGACCATGCCAATTTAGAATACCATTATATACTATCTTAAATTGTTTAATGCCATACTCTTTTCTTAGTTGTCGTGATAATGGCACAGTAGCATGGGTCTTAGATAATGAATATTGACAATTATCTATCACTAAATATGAAGGCAGTGTTGTTTTTGTTTTTCTATTCTTTAGATATTTAGGCAAACCTACTTTCTTTTGTGATTTACTTTTTATTAATTTAAACCTTGCTAAGTTTGTTTCAGCATAAACTTGTATTCTTGGCAGAGCATAACTCCTACCTAATCTCTGATAATCAGGTTCATTCTGGATTTTCTGCTGTAAATCAAAGAATTTATCTATTTTTTCTCCTCTAAATATCTGCTGCCTTATTTTATAATTTGTTATATTATAGACACAACTAGACAAAAGCATACATTCCTTTAACACCTTCGCTTGCTTCTTGCTTGGTTTTAATTCCACTATATTTGTTCGCTGCATTGTTTGCTCCAACTACTACTCAATTCTTCCTACAACTAAAGTCAGTGGGGTTGCTTGAGCCGATTGCTTCAAGCTTTACCTCGTATATGACTTTCCTACATAATACGCACAAAGCAAACCTATAATTGCTACTCCTAATAACACATACCCATTAACAAACTTTATTATATACGTGTTTATCCAAGGTATATTGATTAAGCTTAATACTCCCAAAGATATTACAGTTAACCACTTTGCCATAACTGGATCAATATACTTACTTAATATTACTTTTCCTGACATAAAGCACCTCCCTTTATTTTTTCTTTAATATAAAAATTAACAAAAACAAAATTAATAATCCCCATACATAAAACGGAATATTAATCCCTGATATTATTTTAATTAATGCAATATAAAATCCACCAGATATAAGACCAGCCAAACCTAATAAAATAGCAATACCACCAAATATCATAAAGTCACCCATTGCTAAAATAATACCAATAACTAATATAATGCCCGCAATTAATGTACCGCTAATACCTAAACCAAGTATAAATTCTCCTGCCTGTTTCTTGGTGTTATACTCATTAAATAACCAAACAAGTAAAATAATAAGTACAATAAATAAAGCAGTTCTATATTTTTTAATAGTCTCTTTTGCGTTCATTTTTTACTTCCTCCTAAACTAAACACTAAAACTAAAAGTAATAAAACAACAATGCTCAACGGATTATTAGTAATAAACAAAAGGAAAACTGGCCATAAAAAAAATAGAGCAACTACTATAATTAACATAAAACTTATTTTGCTTATTAAGTCGTCAGCCATATTTACCTCAAAGCTATTAAAAATATAATCATAGCTATAAATCCAAGTAATCCTATAACAATCCATGCTTGGGTTGAACATCCTATCTTAGGATTATTATCAATAGATTTGTAAAAATTAGCCCAACTCTTCTGCCATGATTTACATGCATTAGATTGATAGTTAGAATCACTTAAATCTGTTGCTGGTTCGCATCTATAAATACCATTACCATCTGGACCATTACTATCTCTTATAGAATTATGTGAACTGCAAATATCATTAGCTAATATATCTGATTTTGCAATAGCAAATTTACCTGTTGCTACTTCAGGAACGCACGTTAGTTCTACGGTTGTTGACTTAGGACTTAAACCAAAAAGATGTGTTATCATTCCTATTAGAGTGTCGCCTGTACCAAGAATCAACCCTTTAGGATTTGATTCGTACTGAATGTTACAACCAGTATTATCGCTTATACAAGCATTATAATCAGTCTCACTGGTTATATGTTTTTCAAGACCTGCATTAGGATCTACACAATAATTATCTTTACAATCCCAAGACATAGGACAGTCAGTATTATCACTGCAACTATATGCATATGCGTGGTTGTATGTATTACAAACATCAACGCTTGCTTCTTTCTTATTAGCACTTATAAAACTAATAAGTAAAATAATGCCAATAAAAAGTAAAATAACTTTCCATCCTTTATTTTTATCTTTTTTTAGTTTGTCAAGGAATTTCATTTTATCCTCCTTATGCCTTTTTCTTCATAACTACACTTAAAATAATTAATCCTATTATTCCAAATATAAGATAATACACCCAAGTAGCTAATCCACTACATCCGCTATCTGGTTTTCCTGAAACAAACTTAGTTGAATCCCATTTAGATATTGGACTGCACTGGTTCTCACAATCTGTTCTATCACTAGTAGCATAGCATTTACCGAAATCTTTACAGTCAGCTAGACTCATGCATACTTCATTAGTTGTCTTGCCAGTAGGATTACTTGGTAAGCTATCAACACAAAGACCAAGTGAACAATATTTAGGGCATGATTCTTTACTAATCCATTTATAAGAACCATCATTCATTTTAGTGCATTGTGTTAATTTATCTTTTCCGTTACAGTCTGATGTTGTAGCTAGTGAACAAGCACCGTATGTAACTAAATCATTTTGAGTAATGCAAGTTCCGCTTATACAAGCATATCCTGTTCCGCATGCAGGATTACAAGTCACTGGAACGATAGGATTACATTTACCATCCGTACAACCTACGCTTCCACAATCTACAGTTAATGTTGTTTTTAGATTGTTACTACATTCATATTCAGTTAATGTATTTGCAAGACATGTATCAGTAAATACGCCGTCTGAAGTAGTTACTGTTCCTTTAATATTATAATTACTACCATCGCTATCTGTGCATTGGCCTGCATAAGTTATACATTGACCATCCATACAAGTATAGCCACTACCGCATGCAGGAGTACAAGTTACTGGTGCAATTGGATTGCATTTACCATCTGTGCAACCTACACTTCCACAATCAACACTTAATGTTGTTTTTAGATTGTTACTACATTCATATTCTAATAATATAGTGCTACTAGTACATCCATCTGTAAATGTTCCGTCTTGAGTTGTTACGCTACCTTTTGTATTATAATTACTACCATCTGTATCAGTACATGAAGCAGGTCTTACACAAGCACCATTACTACAAGAGAATCCACTACCACAAGATACGCTTTGTGTCCAGCAATAATTTCCATTATTATTAATGCAATTGCTTACAACAGCACTATTATCTGAACTACATGAAGAAGTCTGACCTATCATACAAGAACCATAACATGTAATAGGATCGCCTTGTCTTACACAAGTAGTACCAACGCAAGTATAACCACTTCCGCATGCAGGAGTACAAGTGACTGGAGCAATAGGATTACACTTACCACTACTACAACCAGAAGTTCCACAATCTATAGTTGTTGTTGTCTTTTGTTTATTACTACATGAATATTCAGTTAATAAAGTATTACCTTGACATACATCATAAAAAGTTCCGTCTTGAGTTGTTACGCTACCTTTTGTATTATAATTACTACCATCTGTATCAGTGCAATAAATTGGCCCACATGATGTACCAGAGTCCCAACCCGAACTACCACAATCTGATGAAGTACGAGAAGAAGGATATACTACACACCATCTTTCACCGTTTGTTGTTTTATGAAATATTTTACCAGGACCTACTAAATTACAATAATTTGAAGCTTCAGTATATGTAGTATACCAATCACCTGTTGTTTGTTTTTTATTATATTGTGTATATCCAAATACAGCTAGTATAAGTATAATTATAATAATTGCGACCTTGTATTTTTTCCATATTTTGTTTTGTGCCATTTTGTTTGTGTACCTCTTGATTTATTATAAATAATTGTGATATTATGAACATGAGTGATATTAATATGTTACTCTTTTTCTCGACTATTAAAATTTAAAATAAAAAAAATAAAAAAACAAAATTTACAACATATCAAAAGTGTCTGCTAGTAACAATACGCCAGATACTCCAACGGCAATATAAATTACCATTGGTGCGTATGTCTGAAATTGAGCTAGCTTATCAACTAGGTTAACTTTAAATAATGTTACAATACCCCAGTTAATAGCACCAACTCCTGCTAACACTTTATATATCGTACTATACTTCTTCAAGTCTTTACCGTCAAATCCCATTGTTTATTTTCCTCCTCCCTCTTTTTCCTGGATTTTTTATCTTTATGGTCCGATTATCGCTTGGACTTGCGTGTTCACAATTGATGCCGTTGTTTTAATAAGTGGCAAATGTCCGTCTCCTGTGGTGAATGGTTCAATAATAAATATGTACGCAGCACCAATTGCAACAAGTATTAGTACTAATGTAACTAAACTTTTGCCAGAGAACCTTTCGCCTGCCATATTAGAAGATTTATATATAATCCACATAACGACAGCAATCATGAAATAAGATATCCCAATAGTAAAAATATCATTAGGAATCTCTTTCACTATAGTTCCAGCACCAGAGAATATAGGGCTTATGTTTATTAGTTTGTTTAGTATACCTAAAGCTACTATAACACCTAGCCCCAACCCTACCCACTGATCCTTTGTTGGCAGTTTTATTCCCATTTAAAACACCTTACATACTCTTTTCTATGTTCAAGACAACAAGTAAAAACTGCACTATTATTGCTAGTATGACTGAAGCAATTGCTGTTGGGATTATAGCACTCCATGCTGGAACACTAAACTTCATAGCCATTGCCCATCCTACTAAAACTCCGCTTGCTAGGAATCCTGTTGCTAGTCTTGCTGTTGCGTTCTTAATCTTAAGACCCATTCTATCAAGACCCATTACTGCAAGGTATCCTGCAAGGCCTGCTATTGCTCCGCCGATAATAACAGAGATCCATTTATCCATTCCAGATAGGTTTGCTACGCTGGTCAACTTTGCTAGGTACGTACTGAAGTAATCTCCTAGCCCTGGATTAATTACACTTTTCAGTCCAGTGACTTTTACGTCAACCACGCTTTGTAACTCTACCTTAACATAGTCTGTCTTACTTAACCATGTACTAACTGTCGTTAATACTCCTGCTGCCATGCCGAGTGCTACTGCTGAACCAACACCGACAAATTTCCATATTTCGTTTTTCGATTCATTTGCCATGATATTTTCCTCCTTTTTATTTTCTAAAATATATTAATAATCCGATAAGGACTATGATTGCTGCTACTATCCACGGGTTCTGACTTAACCAAGACACTATATTATCTAGTACCGTGTTTCTTATCGACTTACAATTTACCTGATTACCACAGTCCCATTTTAAACAAGTCTGAGGCAATACACAAGTACCACTAACACATTTACTTTCCATTGATACGTTTAAACCTGAACCAATACAACTAGGACAGTCTGCATCTTTAGTGCAAGAGTATACTGCTTCTGCTGTCTTCTTCTGGTCTGCTGCTTTACTACCTTGGCCTGGTATGAAAGCTAATACTAATAAAAACAAAGCAATTCCTAGTATTATGTTACGAGTTAGTTTCTTCATAGTCCCAACGCCTTTCTAACTTTCTTATTCTTATATCCAAAGTAACCAATTATAACAACTAGTAAAGCTAGTCCGCCTATTACCAAATAGTTGTTTACGCACTGTGTCTTATCAGTTGAATCTACACTCTTATACCATGAACAAGTTGCAGTCTTTGTTTCTAACTTACAAGAGCTACTTACATTACCAGTACATGTCCTTGTCCTCTTATTATCTGTCCAAGAACTCCAGTTACCGCATACCTGATTACAACCGTAAGCAACACAACTTCCCCAAGCATTAGCACTACAAGACTGATTACCTAGCTTAGAATCGGTTGTATTACAATCCTGAACTGCACCTTCTGTACACACAGGAACTGTTAAATTTAAATTAGCTTTTATCTTAATTGTTATAGAAGGTAAATTCTTTTTCTTTGCTGGATCCATCTGTGTTACTGTAGACGAAGCAATCTGATAAACAGTGGTTACATCACAATATACATCATTGCTTGTTGCAATTACATCAGAAGATAATATATCTGTTTTAACAGGTGAAGTGTAACTTAATTTATAATCTCTTATTGTTGATTGAGTACTATTAAATCTACATGCACCACCTATAATATCTTCAAGTAGTATAATGTCAGTAGTATTTGTTTGAAAAGAACCTGTAAAAGTAATAGTAGGTGTATCTGTTGGATTCATTGTAGCAGGGATGTCTCGTGTTAAACCATATCCTTCAGGTAATCCTTCTGCTGCCCCCATAAAAGTATCACCATATTTAAATACCACAATAAGTGCTATAATTATAACAATCGCCCATATTACATTATTATTCTTTTTCTTTGCCATTAGTATCATCGTCCTCCTTTATTAAATAACCAAATAATTTTAAACCATCTTAAAATAAATAATAACATAATAAACACAATAAAACTAATAATATATAACCAAACATTACTTTCTTCTTCTGCTGCTTTAATTGCTTTCTCGCCACTTGGATCAAGATTACTTGTCTGGCCTTCCATTACCCTCTTAGCTTCTTCAATACTTAATTTATAATAAGGAACACTTGTTTTACCAGACGAAACCAATGCTACGAATTTGTATAAAACAGTTTCAACCTTACTAATTAAAGTTGTACCCTCGTGACTGAATCCTTCTTCATAAAACTTGTTACCACCAAAGATAGTATTTAACCATGCTGCGTCTGCTGACCAATCTGTACCTGTAGCGTCTTGCATAAGTTTGTCATATTTTTCATGATTCTCCATTAATCTAAAAGCAGCATTGTTTAGATAGTTACCCTCAATCTTTAACTCAATAACTGGATGAATCAGATAATCGTTAAGCTTAGTGTCTCTAATTGCTTTAGGAACAACGTAATTATGCGATACTGCATCTTCTGCTAAATGAAATTTATAACAATACGCAAATGCTCTGTCGTTATCATCTTTTGCTATCCTTAATAATTCAGCTACAACAGTATAGTCGTGTAAATATTTATATGTTTTATAATCAGTATAATAATATCTTATTCCAACGTCAGCATATTCTATACCATTTAAACAACCGTCCATATTATCTCTAATTATTCCTGCAATAAGATTATCTGGTTGTTCTACTAACATTTGGTTAAGTGCTTCCATTGAAATATTATAATGTACTTGATTTCCCCAAGCGGATACAGACGGAGAAAACACTACAATAGACATACAAATTAAAATTAAAAATAAATAGTTTTTATTCATCTTCTCCTCTTTTTTTTATATGCTTTATATATCCTAAATCCGAAGTAAGCTAAAACAATTAAAACGATTACAAGTAACCAGTTGATTGAACATGTTGAACCATTATATGTTTCCCATTGTTTGCATGCAGTTATTGTTCTATTATCATCAGGCACAATATCAGGATTAATAACGCCAAGTGATGTTGTGTATTCTTTTGTTATACTTTCATAACCATCTAAACTTGCGTCAAACACAATAGCATAGGTACCAGCATTACTAAATGTGTAAGTAAAGTCATACCTACCAGAACCAAGTTCAATTAATGGATTATCGGCACCGTTTACTTTTGCTGTAATAGCATCTGGCCTAATCTGTGATGTTGCACCTAATGGATCAGTTGGTGCTTTAACAGTAACAGTCCATGTTTTTTTACCTTTACTTATTGTCTTATCAATTGGTGCATCAATAGAAAGTTTAGGTGAGATTAATTCAATATTTACTAATTGTTCAAACTGGTCATTAACAGAAGCACCATCACCTGCTTTAAATCCAATAGCGTACTTACCAACATCGCCTTCAACATTAAATTTAAACTGATTAGTTGATGTCTTACCTGCATCTATAACATTAAGTCCAGTTGGAACATTAGAAGTTATAACTTGTTGTGGTGCAGAACCAGTAGACTTCTTTGCTTCTAATATTATTTGTAAAATCTTGTTTGGAACTTTAATTAGTGTTGTTCCTTGTTTTAGAGTTATTTTATATTCATCAGTTACTACTACTGCATTTTCAGTATTATATTTAGAAAGTAATCCAGGGAATTCAATCTTTGCTTTATACTGACCTAATGGTTGTAAACCAAAAGGAGCAGATACTTGACCATTTGTACCAGAAGACCTATCTGGCCTAACTTCAGTAACATTACCACTATTAGAAACTAGTTTTATAATTATACCATCTAGTTGTACTGGTTCAAATGAAACTGTACCACTTAAGTCATATTTAATATTTACATCATCTGTCTTAAAAAATGTACCTTGAACAAACTGTATTTTTAAGTTATCGCATTTAACAGGACTTCCAGATAAGCATTGAACATCACAAGTAACAGGAACGCTTCTTGATGGTGCTGTTTCGCTAGTGCATTTAAACATTTGGTTAGCATTACAATAATCTAAATTAAGTGTACAATACTTACAATCTTTACTTCCTTTGACACAATATGATTCCCATCCAAAAACAGTATCGCTGCATGTCTCTTGTAGTTGTGATCTCTTTCCTTGTGCGTCTGTAGACCATATTTCGTGACCATAACAAATAAAAGTATTTGCTTCATACTTTTTACATTCTGTGCCTTCACAACCATTAATACCACAATCAGATGAATTCCAATAGAACTGATAATTATTCTGTCCGCATACTTTAGCTGTACTACCAGTACATGTCTTTTGATTAAATGAAGAACATTCATCAATACATTTTGATTTATCATTAGAACAACCTGATGTACCCTGTGCACAATTATAAATAGCACCGCCTGATATTTGGTCTGCAACACAATTAAACATTGCACCATTTGAACATACCTTAGATAATCCACCACAACCACCAATACATAAACCAGTTGCTGTGTCGCATCCATTAGTACATGCAGTACCTAAGACTTCTTTATAATAACTAAATCCTGCTGAATCTGTTATTGGATTACATTGTGCAGGAACATTACTCTTACAGTATCTTGAAGTGTCAGGATTACAGTTATTATTACATTTTGAATTTGTAGCTATATTTGCTAGGCCAGTTATATTACAACCTAAATTATCACAATTTGATTTAATAGTTGTTGTGAAATAACCATACTGGTCACATGTATATATAACTCCTGTTAATCCCGGGTTCTTACAACCATACTTATTTGGTTCGCATTGTGATGTAGGAATAGTGCAAGCATCATTACCAGCTTTAACTTCACAACTAGCTGAAGGATTATTTAAAATAGTTCTACAGTCTCCTAATCCAGTACCTGTTTCTGTGAATGTCATTCTATCTGTTGAACATTGACCTAGTGTGGTTGTTCCTGATTTACATACATATTGGCCGCTTGTTCCGTCTGGACAATTAGGATTAGTAGTACATATAGCTAAGGTTGGTTCGGTATCTTTAGTTAAGTTACATTCATTAGTACAAGTAGTGCCACTATATGATGTTGAAACTTTACCGCCTTGTATATTTGTTGGTGCATCTACTGCATTCCATATTTGTTTACCATCACAATATGCACCAAGTAAATGTTGTTTATTACATGATGTTGTATTTTTACAAGTACCTATACTACATTTTGAATTAGCTATTTGACCATTAACTGGAACATAAATATTGCCAAGATTATTATCCTCAACACAAGATGAAATAGTTGATGTCCCGTCACATAAAGTTTGACCATTAGTACATGAGTCACTACATTCAGCAGGAGACATTGGATCAGAAGGATTTAATTTACTACATATGCTTGATGAACCAACAAGAGCAGTTTTACATGCACCTGAATACTTATTTACCCAGGCATTACCATTCCATCTCTGAGGTGTATTAGCTGCACATTGTTCTGAGTTCAACGCAATAGTAGAAGTACAAGAAGCTTGCATATCAAAGTTCTTTGTTCCTGTTGCAGTACAATAAAAATTAGTAGGACAAGTAGATGGTGAAGCAACCAATTTATTATTTACACAATTATAAACACGATTAGAATCTGCACCGTTCAAATCACCACAAATAGAAGTTCCACTTTTACAATCTAAACAACCCGTGGCTTGACACAAATATTTTTTTACACTACAATCTTCTGAAGTTAAATCGCCTGTTGCACTCGTTGATCTAAAAGTATTACCTTCACATAATTTTATATTCTTTTGGTAATCACCACCGCATTTAACAGAAGGGCTTGTCCCAGGATATGTACCTGCTGGAGGAGTACCTAAATATTGACATGATAAACTATCTGCACAATCATCAACTAAAGTATCTGTATTTGAAAACTGAGTACAATATCTTAACATTACTTTTGTCTTGTCTGCTGAACACATATATACACCTGAGTCTTTAATTGGCTGACCACCTAAAATCCAAGGACCACACCTTTTTGGCTTTGATCCACATGCTGGACCTGGACCACTATTAACACCACAAGTAGTACACTCACTAATATAATCTTCTCTGTGTGAACTGTTACATAAATTTAAAGTTTGAACGCACATACTAGTAGTAGATGGTTGAGTTACATTACATGATAATGGTTCTATATTAGTTGCAGTATCATAATAATATTTATTGTATATTGTTTGTGCTGGTACTTGACCAGGTATATTTGGGAACTCTGTCGTTTTTTTATTAACATAAATAAAACTAATAATAACTAAAGCAATAATTATAATTACAATAATAGTAGTATTATTTTTTCTTACCAATTTTCATACCTTTTAATCTAGCAACAATAAATAAAAGTATAATCATTCCAATCATACCCATCCAAATATAAATAATGTAAGGAACACCCTCTGGTTGTGTAACGTCAATAATAGCGGTATATTCTTCAGTATCGAAACTTGGTTGTTTACCATATATCTTAAAAATGAATGCACCTGCTTTTTCAAACTTGTAATCTGTTGTAAAGGTATTACCCATTTTACTAAAGGCAATATTAGAATTATCATTATTTGGATCATAAAGAACAACTTCAATATTTTCAGCGTCTAATGAATCTCCTTGAGGAGTATATGTTTTAATAGTTAATGTTTTTGTTTCTCCTTTACTTAATGAGATAGGAAAATCAGTAATGCATTTAACAAACGGTTTCTTAACTTCAATTACCAATACTTCAGATTCTGTGCCTTTAGTAACAACTACTTTAGCAAGACCTGGTTGTTTAAGACCATCATATAACACAGAATAACTACCATTACCTGTTTGTGATATTGTTGCATTATATATTTGATTATCAAAATATGCAGAAACAACGCCATCACTAATAGCAGAAGTAAACTTAACAATCACAGGATTATTGTAGTATAATACTTGTTCACCTAGTAATGTAGATTCTTTCTTATTCCCTGAGTTAATAAGTAAAGCTATTACAATTATAACAATGATTACAATAATTAGATTTGTTTTATCTTTCTTTTTCAACCTTTCACCAAAGACCTTATTTGTTTCTCAAACGGTATTTCAAAGTATATCAAAAACCAAGTAGCATAAATTAAAGCTATAAGTATAAGTGCACCAGTAATACTAAAAGCAAAAGTTCCTGAAGAATAAAATCCAATAGTTAACTGTTTCATTGTAGCTATTGTGTTTGTTATAACGTGAAGTAAGATTGCTGACATCTGTTCCCTTTGCCAGATTACAACAATCAAACTAACTATCCCAAAAATAAAAGTAGTGATAAGTGCAGAATTGTTTGTTATGCCTTTAGCTTCTGCGTGGAATGCTGTGAATAACCAAGCAAAAACTCCAATAACAAATACAGCACTCAAAGTAAATATTTTAGTAGGGAACCAATTAAACAGACTTAAAACAAGTACTGGAAAGATAATAAAGAAATATGTAGTCTCAACTCGTGGTATAACAATACCCCAAACACCAACTTTAAGAACAGAAGAACCGTAAAGAACAGGAGTAGCAGAGAATGTCTCGCCAACAAGTGAATTAACATTATCAACATAAGATGTGGTTGTATGATTTAATGATGCTGCAACAACGCCAGCAACTAGAATAAAAACAACATAAGCACCGATAGCAATAGCAACATTAATTAATCTTCCATTCTCGCTTATTTCAACAGGAATAACTTTACTAGGAAATTTATCATAAAGAGCATAATACATTATCAAAGATGATAGAACAGTAAGCCCGTAAATTATGCCTACTCTCTCATTAAAGTTTATAACGGAATAGATTGTTATTACTGAAAGAATACCAAGCATTACAAACTCTTTCCATTTCTTATCAGTAGCCATTCAGTGTCACCAACGTTTTTCTATTTTAAATTAAAATTAAAAAAAAAGAAAAAAATCAAAATAGATTTAGTCTATCTTGAATGATGTTGTCTTTGTTGATGTTGAAGTCTTTGTGGTGTCACCATTCTTGTCCTTCTCAATACCTAGGTAGAAATTACCGTCAGTTCCTGTATAGTAGTTAGCTGCATACATTGTTATGTTTGCAAAGTCTGAAGGATTTGTTGATGTTGCCTGAAGTCCAACTGTCATCTTCTTTGTTATTGGGCTTGCTTCAATATCAAAGTTTGCAGGTATGGTAAACGTCTTATAATGTTGTCCTGCTGCTGCTGAATAAGTTACTGGGTATGGACATCCTGATGTTATTCCTTCGCCACCAATAGTTACTGATGATATTTCAGTAGGTATTTCTACAAAGATACATCCACCTAGTGGGAATCCTGCTTTCTGATATGTGCCTTGAAGATAATCAAATTCTAGGCTAGCTGATCCACCAGCTCCGATTGTAACGTTTGTTGCTCCACCGCCTGCTGTTAATGCTGCGTGTGCATTGTTATCGTATACACTCAAAGTTGCAGTTCCATTCAAATAGCATTTTCCCTGTACTTGGAAATTTCCGCATTTAGAAGTTCCTGTATATTTCTGACAAATTGCGTCGGTTGCATTCCAATAAACATCTAGCTGAGAACCTTTAGTAGGTGCTGCTAAAGTTGTTACTGGGTAGTCACCGTTCAATTTTATGTTAGAAGTTGTTGTTACTGCTGCTCCTGAAAGTGCGTCTACTGTTGGATATGTATATGCTGGTGCATATTGACAATCCTGGTCAATGTCTGTGTTGCTGCTTCCATCGGTGCCACCGTTTGTGCCACCGTTATTTGCTGGTGTCTGATCTTTGGCAAACGGATTTCCTACGACTCCGAATACCATTAGCACTAGCACAACTACTATTGCAGCTAGAAGCCAATTTTTCTGTAACCAATTTTCTGCCATTATATTCTAATTCCCCCTCTGCCGACTAAGACAGAATACGTGTCTCTAGTACCTCTCACGACTTGTGTGCAATGCTGTCATCGACGTAGAGTTGGAATTGTTTTGTATTTTAATGGCTTAATTGATTTATAGTTTTGTAATTTTTTTGTGTCTACAGCTTGCGTCATGAGCCTATTAATTTACCTTGTTTGCATAGTTATATATAAAGTTTTCTATAAAAATAAGGTATCATTTATAAATATAAATTTGAATTTATTTAGTTTATTTAAAAATTGCATTTAAATACAGCTTGCGTCCTGACATACTTAATTAATACAAATGTAATAGTTTTAAGGTCGCTTTGGTTTTCATAGCGTTGCCTCTTTAGGGGTATCAGTGTTCCCTTTCAACATATCTCTTTCTATGTTGAATTGAGATATTCCTTCACGATGTAGATATGCTATATTGAAACCTGCATTTACACCAGAATCCTCAACTGTTCCGCATTTCTTGCAACAGAACAGATTTCCTTTCCTATTAGCTTGTTCTATGTGACCACAGATGCTACACCTTTGACTGGTGTATTGCGGTGCGACATAATGAACACTTACCCCATACTTTTTGGCTTTGTATTCTATCATTATCTTCTGCTGATAGAAACTCCAAGAGTGCAAGGAGTATCGCTGTCTCTTTCTTGTCTTTGCTGTCTTTCTTATCTCTTTCAAATCTTCCATCACAATACAGGCATTGTTCTCTACAGCAAACTGCATCAATGCAGTTGTTGTCTTATGATTGATGTCTCTGACAATCCTTGATTCTCTATCCTTGATTGCCTTGACACGCTTGAGTTTGCCTTGCTTCTGTAACCTCGTTCTCATATTCTTGTATTTGTTATGAATATGATTGCATGATTTTCCCAACTTTAATATCTTGCCAGTCTCAAGACAACTCGCTACAATAGTATGATGAGTTGTATTCCTATCTATCCCAATTGTGTTTATTGTCTTGACTATTGGTGCATCAGGATATGACACGCAGACATAGGCTAACTCTTTGCCTATTTCAATCTGGTTTATCTTATCAAAAGGTCGCTGAAACCATATTGCTAAAGAAAGTTTTAGACAAGGAATATATATCTTGTCGTCTTTAATCTTTATGTTTTGATTTGGAATTATTAGTTTGATTGACTTACATTTTTTTGCGGTCTTGCTTTTTGAATACTTCTTTAGAATTTGATTGCTGATTGTTGACTTTAAGCCAATATGCTTGACATCCTTGCTTGAGATTGATTTGTATTGTAGACCAAATTCTGCAACCTTTTTAGCAAGATATAACTCTCTGCTAAAATCCTTGTTGTGCTTAATTTTATAAGTTAATATCATTTTATTTTTACTATCTTTATATAATCTCCTTTGTTTATGTTTGAAAATTTAGGTATAGTTACTAATTTCTGATTATTAGACTTATTCACCCATACCTTAACAATAATCTGTTTTATTTTAGTCATATAGTATATACTATTATCTAGTAGTTTATATGTTTTATCATTAAAACTTATGGAGGTTTATAAATAGATGTTTTTGAAAAACGTAACCTTTAAATATCACTTGTAAGGAAATGTAACCTACAACACTATTTCAGTATAAGTCTAAATTATCATACAACACTACACTAGGAGAGTATTATGCAAGAACACGCAGTATGCAAAGTCTGGTTAAAGAAAATAGGAAACAAAATTCTAATCAATGGTAAAGATTTCTTTTCAGAAGGAGTAGAAGAACTTGAAGGTAAGTTTAACCTGAAACCAATCATACCATATATTTCTGTTGGTGAAGATTTATTTGAAGAGTCGCAAGATCCTGAAGAACAAGAAGTAACCGAATTATCATATGAAGAACTAAAATGTAAGTATGACCATTCTGTATATCGTGTGCCTGCATATAAGAATCATAAATGGGTTGGTTGGCATAGGAACCAGAAAGTTATTTATGTTGTTGCAGAACGAAACTTATATCTTCCTGATGAACTTAACCCTACTACGTTTAGAACAAATAATTTAAAGATTCTATTTAATCGTAAAAGAAAATGGGTGCAAGGAATCGGAGTAAACTTTGGAACTCCTTGGGGTAGATATGGCCCAGGAGACATTACACCAAAATATGCAGTTGAAGAAAAAGTAAGAGAATATAAAAATTTAAACACTGCTAAAATAGTAACAGACCCTGAACAAGTTATGCGGAATCATTTTGAAAGTAGCATGGGTATTAAAAAAGAAGAAGTAATAAAGAAGATTAAGATAAATGGAATACCTATGATATTTACTGATGATAAAAGAATTCTAGCCATGCCAAAGTATGAAGAGTTTGTACCTATCTTATTTATGGTCGGTGCTCGTGGAGGAGGAAAAACTTTATTTATGAATTATTTTCTTAGTATGGTACATAGGTATTGGAATGATAGAGTGGGTATAATGTGTGACCCAGCACATACTTTTTTTGATTGGATGTTACCAATGACTCATGAACCGTTTAATAAAGAAATGGCTAGGATAGGAATAACCCCACGACATCAAGCAGTTATAACTCTTTACACTTCTTGTCCTCACGTCAATATAAAATATCGTGATGAGAATGTAGGTTATCGTCTTGTTATTGATTTTAAAGATTTTATAAAAAAGTTTAATTACTACATCTCAAATGAATATATGGATTTAAGTTTAGGCAAGTCTCAAAAAAGATTAATAGAACATATTGACGAATTAAAATTTGCAAAAGATATTGACGAATTTAATTTAGCTCTTGAAAAAATGTTTCCTAACTTACATAATGAAAAGAAAGGTGATGCTGAGCGAAACATGTATGGTGCTTTAAGTTCTGCATTTAGAACTGTTTTTGAATCTAACGTAACTTCTAATTTATTTCAAAATGAACCAAGTACTGCTTCTGAATGGACTTTAGTTACAAAGGATGGAAAGAAGATAACAGGTAATCCTTTTTTTATTGCTGCATATGCTGGTCTTATGCCTGTGATAGACAACTCAATGGCTATGTCAACAAACAAAGAAATTACAAAGAGATACCTTACTGAGCTATTAGATGATGTAATAACATGGCAGACATTAAGAAGAGAAGATGGAACTCTTGAAAGATTTATTATTGGGTTTGATGAATTAGGAGATTGGCTTGTGGAAAAAGGAGATGACATATATAAAGCGATAGATAGGTTTTGTCGAGAATGTAGAAATCCAAGATTAGGATTATTAGGTAATACACAGCAATATAGTCACTTATCAGATAGCATGAGACAGAACACAATGCATATTATGATTTTTGCTTGTCATTCAGATAAAGAAAGAAACCTAATAAAAAAAGATTTTCATCTTACAAAAGAACAAGCAGAATCATTAGGAAAATTGAAACCATTTGAATGTTTTGTTGCAGTCAAACCTGGTTGTAAAATGTTAGTATATGATTATGACGGTAAAGTAAATGAATACAATGATGGTGGTTTATGGAAAGGTACGATAATGAAACCATTCGCACAACATATGAAACCATCAGATAAAAACAAAGGAGTGGTATAGATGAAACTAAAAAATAAAGCTATAAAAGTTTGTGGAGAATGTGAGGCGGAAAACTTGGTTAAGATTGATACATACAAAATAAAATCTGATAGATGCACTAAATGTGGCAGTACTAACTTATGGTTGAAAGAAAAAGATTATGGAATTTTAAGAATACATAGGAGATGAAAAAAAATGAATAAACAAATAATAATTTTATGTATGGTGATTGTGTTTGCTTCTTTTATTGTGCGTGCAGAAGATAAAAATATAACTTTAGACACAGCGTATTATTACAATGGTGACGTTAAGCAATCGTTTGATTATAATGATGACACGCTTTATGTTAATCCAGGCACTACACTACAAATCCAATTAAAATATCAAAACGATTATACTTCTGATGTTAGTGTCGAGACAAAAGGAACTTTGAATCTTATTGAGGATTTGTCGGATAAGAAAACAACAACTGTTTCTTTTGATGATAAAGCTACTGCTGTTATTGCGTTTGATATTCCTTCTGAGACTAAGTATGGTGACTATGATTTAAACATACAATACAAATGGACATATAATGGTACTACTTGGATAGAGAAAGCAACACAGACAGTTAATGTAAAAAAGACTACACTTACCACAACACAATCAACAGACTTATGGGTTAACCTTACTAGAGAACTTGTCGACCAGAAAATAGTAACAAATAGATTACTCTCTACAAATTATAATTGTAGTATGGAGTTAGCAACATGTAAAGAACAGTTAGGAACACAGACAGGAACATGCACGAGTAAAGAAGATTTCAAAGGATTATATACTCAGAAATGTACAGACTATGATTCACTTAATTCACAACTTCTATCGTGTAGAACAGAGTTGGGTGGAAAGATAACAGAAGAAGAATGTAAGATAAGGGAAGCAACAGCAAAAGACAGTGGCAGTAATAGTGCATGGACAACAGCATTAGTAGTTGGAGTAATATTAGGACTTATAATCTTCTTTTTGGTACAGTCTAGAAAGAAAAAAGATAGCCAAGAAGGAATAGACATGATGGATAAAGGTAGCCAGTACTAAACAAAATGGTAGACATAGGAAGAGCAAAAGGTCATATCTTTTTTGGTGATGGAATTAGAAGTTTGTACTATGGCCACTCACCAATGTATAAAGATGTAGATGACAATTTAAAAATCAAAGTATGCGTTTCTCCGACAAAGGAAGTAAGATGGTTATACAAAATTAAAGAGCAATTATTGACTGAGAAGTTTTCTGATGGTGAAAGAGGAATGTGGATAGAGTATAATGCTACTGCGTTTAGACCACTTAAAATAGATTTTCCAACGCAACATTTTATCACGTCAAACTTTGATGCTACAAGATCTAAATATGAAATGGATTATGAAGAGAAGAACTTACAAATACAAGAATTGTATAAAAAATTGAGTATGAAGGATATTGAAATTTATGAATTGAAAAAAAGAATAGACTTATTGACTGGTGATATGGGAGCGTATACAAAGACAATAGCAAAGACGATACTTCCTTTACAAGATAAGAATGCAGCAATGAATACACAATATAATGATAATAGCGAGGCGAAACAATAATGACAAATGGATGGTATACTAAGGAAGAGATGAATGAAGCTAGTGGTGATTCACCTATTGAAAAACAAGATAAAGATGATGACGATGAAAAAAAAGATATCAGACCAAAAGATGATTTCCAAAAAATTATTGACGAGAGAGAAAAGATATTTACTATTTATGATACTAAATTAAATCAAGAGAATATTACTCTTATGAAATATATAATGGATATACATGGTACAGAAGAAGAGAAAACAAAGAGGAAGATACCTGGAAAGCTCGACTTATTTTATCTTGATGTTCTTAATGATAGTGGCATGACTAGTAATCCTATTTTTATGAGGACAAGGCAGATACTTGACCGCCTACAAGATATGGAAAGGAGTTATATTAAAATTGATGCTATTGAGAAGGAAGCTTTGGTTAGTATTCGTAAGTTGTCTTATACTATGCTTAAGAGGATAGATTTACTTATTAAAGAGAATAGACAACACCTTAGAACGATTGATAATTTGAAGCTTGAGTTGATAAAGGAACGTGAAGCAAAGGTTGAGAAGAAAGAGGTTGACCCGAGAATAATTGAAGTGTTTATGAAAGATAGTGGAAACCAAATACTACAAAATTATTTACAGGCAATTAAGAATAAAGACTATAAACATTCTACCTACAAAGGACAATTCATTATTAACTTACAAAAGTTATTATATGGACATCCTAACGCAGAAGAGATAGCACAGAAGGTATTTAATGAACAATATGTTAAATTTAGAAATCAATCAACCCCTGAACAACCCATTCAAACAACAATGCCAAAAAAAATTGAAAATACAAACACACAACAAACCATGCCAGAACAAAAAAACGTAAATCTAGTAGAGGTAAAAAAGAAACAAAACACACAGACACCTTGATAACTGCATACCGCATTCAGTACACATATACAAAATGATACCACACAACTGCATAAACTTTTCAGTACCAATAGTAGACGAGACATATTTAAATAAGAGTATAGTAAACAACTTGCAGTACTGTAACAATAAATCAGTCACGATTAAAAGAGTAAAGAATAACACATACAGTTGCGATAACTTAAGGAGAAAAGATAATCATACGCAGTACCGCAAATCAAACACACAACCGATAATAACTTACAGTACTTATAATAGTTCACAGTACTGCACAAACAATGCAATACTCATTATATACTAGACAACAATGATTATAATAAAACTTATACATAAAAGAAAAGAAGTTTTAGTATTATAAAAAAGGTTTTAGTATTCATTAAAGAATAAAAGTAAAGGAATAATATTCCAACATAAATATTCAAATAAGAATAAAGGAGATGATACTTTGGATAAAGATATAAAAAAGATAATATTAAAAAGACCATACTTAACATATAACGCAACATGCAATCATTGCGGTTCTCACTCAACAAAATCCTCGTCTACAAATATTGAGTTCACTTGCGAAACATGTAAGAAACGAAACATGACAAACGCATACATTGGATTGTATCAAGCATATTTAGATTTAGTAATTAAAGCATTAGGTGTTGAGAATTATAATCATGTGTTACTAAGTGGAGTGAAAGAAAATAAAAAGATAATAGATTATTCTCCGAGTAATAAATTTGAAGAAGATGTTTATGATTGTTTACTTAAGTTCAAGCACAACTTTAAATTGTTACCTTTCTTAGTGACTGATATAACAATAGATAAGATACCAACTCTTTATACTGAATGTCTTGATTGTTTTGTTTGTCACCAATGCGTAACATGTTGTGACTGTCAGATGATATATTCTCCTAAATATTATGGGAAGGATTTAATCTATCAATGTCCTAAATGCAGGAGCGTAAATTATAAGCCAACAATAATCAAAGAGAGTAAAGCAAAGTCATGCCCACATTGCAAGTCAAAGAATATTACTCACCCAAAAGTATTAACAGAGAATAAAGAATGTAACTGTTGTGGTAGTAAGAATCTAAAGAAACCAAACCTAGTATCTTGTTACCAGTTAACTATCAGTCATCAAGAACGAAACAGAAGATGATAATAGATGAGTAGGACTTATGGTTGCGGACATTTCTTTGGTAGGACTAATGAAGAATATTACGGATTAAATACTGAAGAGAAGAAACGATTTATAGATTGGAAATATTTTCATAAGACTGAGAAGTGTTGGGAATGTTTTAAAAAGAGTGGATACAGGTAAACAATGCCAGACCAAATAGTAAATCTAGAACAAGAGAAAATAGAGAAACAAGAAAAGGAAAAAGAAGTTAAAGAATCTGTTCCTTGGCTTAGTAGGCTTCCTCCTAAAGTTATTCTTATTGCTATAGTAATAGATCTTCTTATCTTAGCTTATATGAACGCAAGTAAAATGAAGTTAGTAACATGGTGGTACTTTGTTGGTGCCACTATACTTATCCTTTGGTTCATGTCTAGAAATCCGTTTAATACTAAACCTAAAGTACTATCTCCTAGAGAAGCAAGGATAGCAATAAATAAAAGAATAGATGAATTATATCTTGAAGGAACGCCACTAAGAGTAAAGTATAATCTTCTTCCTTGGTATCAGCTTATGCATTCTGATGTTATGCCACTTAATTATATATGGGCCGTTATAATATCAGACGGTTCAAAAAAAGAGTATGGTGTTGCTGTGTGTAGTGCAGTAGGAGACACGCAAGGTTTTACTTGGTTCGATAATCTAGACGTTCCTTATGATTCACAGACACACTATCCAAATAAGATAATGGTAATGGATGCATTAACTAAATATATCCTTAAGCAACCAGGGATAGGGATGAGTAATATATTAGGAATCAATAAGAGGCAGACACTATGAACAAGAAAACAATAATAGTATTTTCAGATTATCATATATTAGTTGTTGGTGGTTTTACAATGTTAGCTATTTTGTTAACTGTAATCATGGCATTAAATTAAAAGGTGGTAAGATGAATAAGGAAAAAAGAAATAATAAATGTAAAGATTGTGGAAATTTCTTAGAAGATAAGAGATGCAACTATTGTCCTCAATGTGATTGGGACAGGTTCATTCAAAAGTTTTCTATTAATACTATTACTGCGAAATGTGAACGATGCGGAAAATATCATACTTACTCATTAGGTAACTGGAACGGTAGAGAAAAGACTAAGTGTCCTAAATGTAAGAAACCATTATCTGTCTGTCCCAGTGGTGGTTTTAGATTCAGTAAGGTGATATAATGTTTAACTTATTTAAATGCATTATCTACATTCTATTAGATATAATTAATAATGTATATAAAGATATCAAGTATGCAATAGAAGGATTGTTTGATATAGCTGGACATTACAAGTCTGCACTAATGATTATACTTGGTTTAACTATTTTAACATGGTGGCAGAAACAGTATGATAAAGCATATACTTTAATCACTGTTTATATAATCCTTTACTTAATAAAAATAATCCAAGCAGGTAAATGGAAAGATAACCTAAGAAGAAAAGAAATAGAAAAACTAAAGAAGCAAAAGTATCAAAGCTATAATGAGTAATATACTAAATAAAAGAATAGAAAAAGAAAGAAGTACAATTCCATTTATTTCTTCATAACTCATCTTGTTGCCCATGTTCCTTGATTTCTTATTGTGAAGTATGCATGTAGTTCAGTCCAACTAAAATAAAACTCGTTCATTACAGAATAGACTAACCTATATCCTAACTCTTTTGTATTACTGAATATCATGTCAAACGAATACATTAAGGAAACAACAATGATAGAGAACAGATAGTATAATAAAACAATAGGATAGAAAAAAGCCAGACATATTACCATTAATCTAATCATGACTTGAAACAAATAAATAATTCTTCCAGCCCATATATCTAAAACAAGTACTGGATGTTTCTTAATTTGTTTAAGTACTAAAAATGATTCTCTTATTGCTCCTTGTTTCCATCTCAACATCATCTTATATGTATTGTAATATTTAATTGGTAAATGAGTAAACACAATTGATTTCTCAGTATATATTATTTTCTTATTAAATTGTGTCTGGATATAATGCGTAATGTATCTGTCATCTGAAATCCTGCATTTAACCCCTAAAAAGAATTGATTAATATAATTAGGCATAATCTTTAACAGTAAATCTTTCCTATAACAAGACAACTGACCGTTTGTTACTTGGATATAGCCTAAATTTGATGGTGCTTTACGCCACACATTAGATGCGGTCCAATACATAGCACTTACACATTTAGTTAAGAAATTCTTATTCTTGTTTGATACTAAGATACATGCAGTAGTGCCACCAATATCATTATCAACCATTGGCCGTGTTAATTCTATAATTGAATCTTCTTGTAATAAAGTATCTGAATCCATAAAGACAACAACTTCAATATCATTACTAAGCTTACTAATTGCTTCATACTGTGCTCGTCTCTTACCAACATTCTTTGTAAGGTTTAAGATATCATACTTCCCATCACAATACCTCATTAAAGTTTCAACTACATTATTCTTATCGCTACCATCATTAACAAATATAATCTGATCAACACCTTTAACTCTGTTTACGTGTTCTATTGTTTCTTTCAGTACCCATGCTTCTTCATTATATGCTGGAACTATTAAAGCTACTTTTCCTTTGTATTCTTCTTTATACTCTTTAGGTTTGAATGCATACAGAGAGAAGTAATAATAAAACCATAATGCTTTTGCAAAGATAGCAAAGATAATAATAAAAGTTAACCAACCAGCACTTGTTAGAAAACTAATCATTTAAAACATCCCTCATTAATTATTTTCACTTCATCATTAATATTAGACAGCCTTTCTTTAATTACTGTATCGTTTGTCATTGTCATCAACTCTTCAATATCACTATTCAATCCTGACTCTGCATTCTTATATTTTATGTCACTTAAATAATTACCAATACTGTACGATGCTAAGATTAAGAAAAGCATAACAATACAGGTTAATAAAATATATCTCCTTTCAATCATTTTTTTAATACCAGTGCATACGTCTGTGCTACCCTATCAGTTGACACATTGTAATAGTTATAGTTGCTATCATTAAAAAGATATTTAACGTTTGCTAAGTGCCACCCACCTTCCAACATATAGAAATCATATACCTTATTCTTCGGTGTCCTTAAAGTCAGTATCAAATTACTTTCTTTCTTCTGAGTTATCCTTATAGCTGTTGAATAAGATAGGCTATTGTTTATTATAATTGGTGTGCCGTAGTTGTAAGTATACGCATCAATGTAACTGTACGTGCTAGGTATTAAATTCATCCCTAATATCCCTGCAACCATTATCTTACTATCACAGTTAGTCTTAATAGTTGGGTTAGCATACAGTACCAAACCATTACACTCAAAATTAAAATAACCAGTATCCTTCAACGTATAATGTTGCAAATAGTTATTATTCCCACCACTAGTAAACCTATACAGATAACTTACTCCTTCAGCACCAGAATATGCAAAACAAACACTAACAGATAAAATACAAACAAATAACCATAATATCTTTTTCATTATTCCACTCTCCTTTTATCCTATATAATCAATCTTATAAACAGATCCTTTAGATTCTATCTTTATCCTGCCACTATTATTTAACTGTGATAATCTTTTTACTATAGATTTAAACGGCATACGAAACCTAGAGTCTACACTATCATTTATTTTATTTGCCCAGGTATACTTCAATTCTTCCATGCCACTATTCAACTTCACAACTTCCATTATACATTTTATATCTCTCAATATTTCACCTCTTTTTTTACTCTCTCTTTTTTATAATTAACTTATTTACTATCTTAATTTCTTTTCTAGCTTTCTTAGTATCTGTTGTAACTCAGACAAATGCATTAACATTCCGTTATCGTTCTTGGGTGGGTTAAGAAGATATTCTTTAAAATTGCTTATTGTCTTTTCTAAGTAATCAATAAACTCTTGCTCATAAGAACTTTTCTTTTCAATTATATTTACTATTTCTTCGTTACTTTCCCTATTGCACTTTAGACAGTCATAGATTAGTTTCTTATTAACTCCCTTATCCATTGTTAAATAAGAGTATTCTTTATCTGTAATTTTAGAATAACAAAGCCAACCTGTAAGTGTACCTTTTGGTATATTAAACTTTTCCCTGAACTCTACAATAGTTATTTTGTTTTCCTTAATCCAATCCCTAATAAACTTAGCCCTAGCTAATGGATCAACATTAGGTTTTTTCCAGTTATGTATTAACTCGTTTGTTATACTTTCATCAATTTTCATGGTTTAATACCCATCTTATTTTTTATCTCATTAGTCTGCTTAAAAAAATAATTAATCTTATAAGGACCAATATCCATTTTAATAAGTGACATCCTCCCCACACTAAAGTATGGGGCTTCCAATGACTGAGCTTGTTGAAGGTTCTGTCATTATAGTTCCTGCTTCATCCACAACCGCCTTTCCAAGAGAAGGTCTTACATTATGTTCACAGGCGTTAAGTTCGGAACAGTCCGTTCCTACTTTCAAAATATTAATCGGGGCATTCAAATCACGATGACAAACAAAACCACAATGAGAACAAACAAACTCTCTTTTGCTGAGAGGCATCTCTACAATAGTTCCACATTTGGAACAGGTCTTGCTTGTGTTTCTTGGATCGAC